>Ga0123356_10001427_pt1 | contig 26432 bp, 42 predicted proteins | sample TergutEmb28metaG_2_FD_92546 | JGI IMG/M metagenome (GOLD analysis project Ga0123356, IMG submission 92546) | Embiratermes neotenicus P3 segment gut microbial communities from Petit-Saut dam, French Guiana - Emb289 P3 | ecosystem: Host-associated > Arthropoda: Insects > Digestive system > Gut ...
CCCCACCATTGATTTGGCTTATCCGGCTTTGGTTTCCTTTTAGGCGGCGTACGGTTGGCTTTCAAGAGAGAATGGGCTTTAACCAACAGCTGCTGTTCCCTCATCAACCGCAGGATAGGGTTCTTGTTAACATCCAATCCGTCCACATACTTGAGATGAGCCTGAACTCTGCGGTATCCCCAGAATGGATGCTCGGACTTGATGGCTTGTATACGCTGCATAACCAGCCTGTTCCTAGCTATAACCGCATCTGATGTCCGGCGCTTCATTCCAGACACTCGTTTACTTTTTTGAACTCAAGTGTAAGTTCTCCAACCAAGTGCTTAAGCTTGGCATTCTCCATACGCAAGCTTTCTTCTCTTCTGTCATGGTTATCAAATAGCTGCGGCATTTTCGTCAAAAACTCATCACGCCAACGATAGTATTCAGATTGGCAGATCTGATACTCGTTACAAATATCGGATACTTGCCGGCCTTTTAACCCCTGTAAGACGATTAGTGCCTTGGTCTTGGAATCCCATTTTCTTCGTTTCATAGCTCTGTCATTCCAGAGCCATTTTATTCCCTTAACTTAGACCATGTCTTAGGGGTGCAGTATACAAGAATGACAAATATGACAAAGAGGCTACTGGGCGTACTTCTTACAAGCTTTATGCTTGCAGGTTTGGTGGCATTTGTGGTGCCTGCTGCTGCGGCAAACACAACCGAGCCCATGCTTGCGGCAGGCGAATTACATTCCTTAGCTTTGAAAAGCGATGATACGGTCTGGGCTTGGGGATGGAACGAGCTTGGGCAACTGGGCGATGGCACTGACACAAACCGCTCTACGCCAGTACAGGTTTCCAGTCTTGTTCTAATGGATGCCGAGCCGGATCCTACCGATACTACTCCCACCAGCAGCACGCCAGCCGGTTCCTCTTCTCCGACGGCTCCCTCCTCCACCACTGACGAAGGCGGTTCCGGCAGCAACGCACTACTTATAATCGTGATTATCATAGTTATAATTGCCGCAGTGGGTGCTGGGATCTACTTCATCATCAAACGCAAGAATAGTTAGCTTCAAGCGAATAGTTAAAAGAATACCGGCAGGTGCGCTCATTCAGGGCGCACCTGTTTGCGTAATAGCCCCTGATGCGCTGATATTGCCTGAGGCTGTAATGTTTCCCAAGGCTTTAAGATTGTCCCAAAATGCAATGTCCGAGGAATTAAGCTATACTGTACCAAATCCACTCAGCTTGGTAATACAAGGAGAAACTGTTATGACAACTGCAGACAATGAGGGAATTTTTGAAAACGTATGGCAAAATGCCTTAGTTAGTATTGAAAACGTCGCGTCCGATGATAATGACCAGCGTTTTCTCAAAGCGCTGGCTATGGGAGGAAGCGTTGCCGCTGAAACATTGGTTACAACCAGCCCTGCCATAAAACAACTCTGGGGCGACGGCAACCAACAAACCGCCACCAGTCTCAGCTTGCTCTTTTCGCTGATAATGCTAAGTCAACTCTACATCGTGGCGAAACAAAACCCGCCGCAGAACTACGTGGCTATGTTACCCAAGGAGGTAACCGCCACACGCATTTTCCATGTGTTTAACGGCAATCCGGAAGAATTCTTTCAGGATTTCCGGCACTTTGACGAGCAGTTCAGCTACGACTTGGAAAAGCACAAACATCTGATTCATACAAGCTGCATGATGTTGTCACGCTGCAGTGAAATCTGTGGGCATCCGTGCGTCAATTGGGAAAAAGTAAAATGGCCTGTGGTTGAGCTGACGCATCTTACCAAGGGCACCATCACCGACAGTTCAACTTTGCGCAGCAAGGCGGACGTAGATGCCATGCTGAGCAGCATTGATGCCGGTGCGCAGGCCATGATGAGTTATTACAGCGGAGGATAATCTTGGAAACAGACCTGCCAAGCCTGATATCAGCGCTTTCGCATCCGCAGGTTTATCCGGAAGCCACCGATAACGTAGTATTAATTCAGACGCAAATGTCTTGCGTTTTCCTCAGCGGAGAGTACGCTTACAAAATCAAAAAGCCCGTCAATTTGGGATACCTTGACTATACTACTCTTGAGAAGCGGCACTATTTCTGCGAGCAGGAGGTCATACTAAACCGACGCCTTTGCCCTAATGTCTACTTTGGAGTGGAACGCATCACTTTTGACGGCGCGCATTATGCTTTCAACGGCGCAGGCGAGGTAGTGGAGTATGCCGTCAAAATGAAACGCCTGCCGGATGAGCGACTGCTTGATCGCCTGCTAAAACAAAATGCCGTAAGCAGCGCAATGCTGGATGACTTAGCGGATAAGCTTGCGCGCTTTCACGCACATGCTCAGACGGACGACATCATCACATCCTACGGCAGCAGTGCCGTCATAACACAAAATACCGAGGAAAATTTCTCTCAGACGGGAAAATACTTCGGAAAGGTTTTGCCGCAGGAACAATTCGAGCACATTCGGGATTACACGCGCAATTTCATGCGTGATAATGCGGCGCTGTTGCACACCCGCATGTCAGAGCAGCGCATACGCGACTGCCACGGTGATCTGCACGCGCAGCACATCTGCTTTTGCGACGACATCTGCATCTTCGACTGCATTGAGTTTAATGAGCGCTTCCGCTACTGCGACGTGGCATCCGAGGTAGCATTCCTTGCCATGGATTTGGAGCATAGCGGGTATGCCGATCTCAGCCGATACTTCTTGGTGCAATACGTCGCATACAGCAAAGACAGCAACATTCCTGCTTTGCTCAATTTTTACAAGTGCTACCGCGCCTACGTGCGCGCCAAGGTTGCCTGCTTCAAGCAAGATGACCCTCTTGTGAGCGCAGAGGACAAGCAGCGTTCCTTGGAGGCGGCACAAAGTTATTTCGATTTAGCATATAGCTACACACGTTACCGTCCCCTGCTGGTCGTGATGACGGGGCTTTGCGGCAGCGGTAAAAGCACCATCGCCGGCGCGCTTGCCGGACGCTGTGCTGCCGTGCATATATCATCCGACGTTACGCGCAAGCGCCTTGCCGGTATTCCTGAGACGGAGCATCGCTATGACGAGGATGGCTGCGGTTTGTACTCAGCCGACTTTCACCGCAAAACCTACGCTGCCATCATGGCGCAAACCGCAGAGGCGCTTGAAAGCAATTACTCTGTTGTACTGGATGCTGCTTTCCTCAAGCAGTCTGAGAGAGAGGCAGCATGCGAGATGGCACGGCAAAAAGGTGCCGACATATTGCTGCTCGAGTGCCGCCTTGATGCACAATTAACAAAAGAGCGCCTGCAGCAAAGGTTGTCGCAGCAAACGGCATCCGATGGACGCTGGGAAATATACCAAAAACAGCTTGCGTGGTTTGAGCAGGTAAGGCATACTCCGCAAAATGAGTATTTGCTAATTGACACCTCACTGCCGCTGGGGCAAAATATAAGACAAGTATTGAATAGGATAAACAACCAAAATGAGCACTGAATCCTTTATTAGAACACCCGACGCAGCGCACGACGGTCGCCTGCGCATTGAATGGGCCGCCCGCGAAATGCCCGTATTGGCTCAGATAAAGCAGCGCTTTCTAAAGGAAAAGCCCTTCTCCGGCATGCGTGTATCCGCCTGTCTGCATGTCACCACAGAGACTGCCAATTTGGCGCTTGCCTTACAAGCAGGCGGGGCCGACCTTGTGGTGTGCGCCTCAAACCCTCTCTCGACGCAGGACGACGTGGCTGCGGCGCTTGTCGATGCCGGCATACCGACCAATGCCATCAAGGGCGAGGATGAGCGCACTTACTACAAGCACATTACCACTGCGTTAAATCACAACCCGCAGCTTACCATTGACGACGGTGCCGATCTGGTGACCACTCTGCATACAAAGCGAAGCGAACTGCTTAAAGACATGATTGGCGGCACAGAGGAAACGACGACCGGCGTGGTACGCCTGCGCAGTATGGAACATGCCGGCAAACTCACTTATCCCATTATCGCCGTAAATGATGCCCTGACCAAGTATTTGTTCGACAACCGCTACGGCACGGGGCAAAGCACTCTTGACGGCGTCATTCGCGCGACCAATGTTCTGCTCGCCGGCAAAACGCTGGTGGTGGCAGGATATGGGTGGTGCGGCAAGGGTCTGGCGCTACGTGCCAAGGGTATGGGGGCGCATGTTATCGTCACCGAGGTTGAACCGGTCAAAGCACTTGAGGCAGCCATGGACGGATGCAGTGTAATGCCCATGACAAAAGCAGCCCCGCTTGGCGACATATTCATCACGGTAACAGGGGACAAACATGTAATCAGCCGTGAGGTCATTTTACTGCTGAAAGACGGTGCAATACTTGCCAACAGCGGGCATTTCAACGTTGAAATTGACATACCCTCGCTGGAGCGGCTCGCCGGAAATAAACGCTGCGTACGCCAGTTCGTAGATGAATACACGCTGCAGAACGGTCGCAGGGTATATCTGCTGGGGGAGGGGCGTCTGATCAATTTGGCAGCAGCTGAGGGACATCCGGCCTCCGTCATGGATATGAGTTTTGCCAATCAGGCACTGTGTCTGGAATACCTTGCTAAAAACTGCGGCAAACTGAGCAGCAAAGTATTCGCCGTGCCGGAGGAAATAGACAAAACTGTGGCGCGTCTTAAGCTTGTCTCCATGGGCATTGACATTGATACGCTCACACTTGAACAGGAACGCTACCTGGCCGGCTGGGAAGAAGGGACTTAAGGAGCACAGGATATGACTTACACATTTTGCAATGCACCCAAATATTTCTTTACATCGGAGTCGGTCACCGAGGGTCATCCGGATAAAATCTGTGACCAGATATCCGATGCCGTGCTGGATGATATTTTGTCGCGCGATCCGCAGGCGCATGTTGCCTGCGAAACCGCCGTTACCAATGGCTTGGTGTTTGTACTGGGCGAGATTACCACAACAGCCTACTCGGACATAGCCGAAATCGTGCGCAAGGTAATACAGGATATCGGCTATACCAAGCCGGAGTATGGATTCGAGTACCGCACGTGCGGCGTAATGACGTCAATTAACAAACAGTCCCCAAATATTGCTCAGGGGGTCAACTCCTCAACAGAGTTCAAAAGCGGCTCCAAGGACGCACTTGACACGCTTGGTGCCGGTGATCAGGGCATGATGGTAGGCTTTGCCTGCAACGAAACCCCTGAGTTGATGCCTATGCCGATTGCCACGGCCCATAAGCTGACGCAACGCCTGTCTCAGGTGCGCAAGAACGGCACTATTCCCTACCTGCGCCCGGACGGCAAAAGCCAGGTGACCGTAGAGTACCAAGACGGCAAGGTCAAACGCATTGACAGCGTGGTTATTGGTGCACAACACGACGGCGGCATCGACCAAGAACAGATTAAGCAAGACGTTCTGCAGCATGTCGTGCGTCCCGTCATCGCAAATGATCTGCTGGATCGGGATACCAAGTATTATGTCAACGCCACCGGTATGTTTGAACTTGGCGGGCCTGTCTCGGATACAGGCTTCACCGGACGCAAGCTGCTGGTGGATACATACGGCGGCATGGCGCGCCACGGCGGTGGTGCTTTCTCAGGTAAGGACCCCACCAAAGTAGACCGCTCGGCGGCTTATATGGCACGCTACATTGCCAAAAACATGGTAGCCGCAGGTCTGGCAGACAGGCTTGAAATCCAGATATCCTACGTAATCGGCGTGGCACGTCCGCTGTCGGTTTCACTGGAAACATTCGGCACGGGAAAAGTGTGCCCGCAAAAACTGGATGAGTTGCTGCAGAAACACTTTGATCTGCGTCCGTCGGCTATCATCCGCACGTTTGATCTGCTGCGCCCCATTTATCGCCAAACAGCCACTTACGGACATTTCGGGCGCAGTGATATTAATTTGCCTTGGGAAAGAATAGGCAAAGCTGATATCTTGCGCCGAGAGGGATTCAACAGTTAGAATAGCGGAGAATACTGCTCCCGCGCCAGAGCCCTAACAATACTATTCACGGCGCGAAAGGAACAGCATGACAGGTAACACTATAAAATTCGGCACAGACGGCTGGCGTGCCGTCATAGCTGATGAGTTTACTTTCGCCAACGTGCGCATCTGTGCCCAGGCGGTAGCCGACTACCTGCACGAGGCGGGACTTGCGCACAAGGGCGTTGTGATCGGCTTTGACACGCGCTTCGCATCAGACGATTTTGCCAAAACATCTGCCGAGGTTCTGGCAGGCAACGGCATTCGGGTTTATTTAAGCGACAGTGCCATACTTACACCGGTGCTAAGCTACTCAGTCGCACATCTGCAGGCCGGAGGCGGCATCGTCATCACAGCCAGCCACAATCCGGGCTCGTGGAACGGCTTTAAGTACAAATCCCCTGACGGCGCCAGCGCCCCGTCTGAAACAGTAGCCCGTATTGAAGAACTGATTGCCAAATCTCAGCCGCGAAACGTCCGCACGACCAGATTAAGCGACGCAGTAACGCAAGGCTTGGTAACTATAAGCGATTTCAAACCGACCTACCGGCGCCAAATTGAAAGTCTGATTGACCTTGATGGCATTCGCTGTGCCGGACTCAAGATTGCCGTGGATTCAATGCACGGGGCGGGATGTGGCTATTTCAAAATGTTGCTGGGAGAAGACTCAAGCTGCATCAGCGAAATTAAAAGTTCTCCAAATCCGGCTTTCCCCGGCATGAAACAACCGGAGCCTATCGGGTCTAACCTAGCAGATCTAAGCGAGCATGTTAAAACCATTGGAGCATCCGTCGGGCTGGCCACCGACGGCGATGCCGACCGCTTGGGCATAATGGACGAAAATGGCAACTACGTCACACAACTTCAGGTGTATGCCTTACTGGCACTCTATTTTCTTGAGATACGCGGCGAACGCGGCGCTATCGTCAAAACAATCACCACCACCAATATGCTTAACCGCTTAGGTGAGCTTTACGACGTACCTGTTTTCGAAACATCTGTCGGCTTTAAATATGTGGCCCCGGTGATGCAACGCGAAAATGCCATCATCGGCGGCGAGGAAAGCGGCGGTTACGGCTTCCGCGGACATGTTCCCGAACGCGACGGATTGCTTGCCGGACTGTATTTTCTTGACCTGATGGCACGCACAGGCAAAACACCGACGCAACTGCTGGACGCCTTATACGATAAAGTTGGCTCGCATTACTATGACCGCCGCGACACTCATTTTGCTGAGGAGGAACGCATGCTCGTAATACAGCACATGCAGGAGGCCTCCCCCGCCGAACTAAACGGCATAGCTGTTTTACGCAAGGAGACAGAGGACGGCTTCCGTTTCGTACTGGCCGATGGTGGCTGGTTATTGGTGCGTTTCTCCGGCACGGAACCGCTACTGCGCGTGTATGCCGAAGGCGCCAGCACACAACAAGTGCAAAGCCTGCTTGATTGCGGCATGCAGTTGGCAGGAATAAAGGAGATTTAATGAGCAAGACCAATCTTGACGATATAAGTAATTATACGAAGCTTGATCCTTCCGATATGCTGCGTCACTTGCACGACATCCCAACATTATGTTCATACGCGTGGGAACAGGCACAACTCCTGAAACTGCCTGACAGCTACAGCGATGTAAACAAGGTTGTCGTGTTGGGTATGGGCGGATCCGCTATCGGTTGTGACCTTTTGAGCAGCTTGGTAATCAACGAGTGTCGCGCACCTATTTTTATCAGCCGGGCTTACACTGCTCCAGCGTTTCTTGATGACAACACATTAGTTATTGCCTCAAGTTACTCCGGTACGACAGAGGAAACCCTATCAGCTTTCACACCACTCATCAATAGTGACTGCAAAAAAATAGTGCTGACGTCAGGCGGTCAATTGGCCACATTGGCAAAAGAGCACCATATCCCTGTCTTTATGCTGAACTACCAATCACCACCTCGTGCCACCCTTCCATTGAGCTTTCTAGCTCTTCTGGGGATAATCTGTAAGCTGAAGTTGCTTGACGATAAGCATGCCGACGTGGCAGAGACATGCAATATGCTGCAGGAGTATAGCCAACAGCTAAACGAAAACGCACCGGAGGCAAACAATCAAGCCAAACAGTTAGCGCGCCTTTTATACAATAAAATGACCATAATATACGGAGCGGAGCATCTATCTGAGGTAGCCAGACGCTGGCATCTGCAAATCAATGAAAATGCCAAGGCTTGGGCTTCCAGCGCCGCTTTCCCTGAGTTAAACCATAATGCCACGACAGGATATGAATTTCCAACGGAAATAAGCTTTAATACCCATGTGATAATGTTGCGCTGCCCAAACCTGCATCCACGTGTGCTCCTGCGCTACGATATCACGGGTCGCATATTAGACAAAGCTGGTATAAAACATACCATCCTTGACGCCAAAGGACAGAGTAAGATTGCTCAGATGTTAAGTCTTATTCTCCTTGGAGATTATGTCAGCTACTACCTGGCATTGCTTTATGGAATCGATCCATATCCAATCAAAGCCGTAGAATATCTCAGAGCAGAACTGACCAAAATGTAGCGTTTTGGACGCAAGTGATGAAGTACGCAATATAAACTCCACTCGGTTTAGAGAGATGAAAAACCTCGCATAAACCAAAAGACCGCCGGTAATTTCCAGCGGTCTTTGACTTTCCGTATCCCAAATAATGCAGGTGATTTAACGCTTTGTATACTGCGATGCTTTGCGGGCGCGCTTTAGTCCAGCTTTCTTTCTTTCCTTGGCGCGCGGGTCGCGTGTCAGCAATCCCTCTGAGCGCAAGACCGCTTTGTGATTTTCGTCTTCTTTAAGCAGTGCGCGGGAGATACCCAGCGCAATCGCATCAGCTTGCCCTGTAATACCGCCGCCCTCCACTTTCACGACAATGTCATATTTCGTTGTCGTCTGCGTTGCTATAAGCGGCTTTGTAATGGTCAGGCGATGGTCAATGCGTGTAAAACGCTCCTCATAATTCTGCCCATCGACGAGTATACTACCGCTACCCGGGTTCAATTTAACCTGCGACACGGCAGTCTTACGTCTGCCGGTACCACTGGAATAAGTTTTCTTTACCATCAATATCCCCCTTAAGCCTCAGCCTGCTTGGCGACTGCAATATTACCATGCGGATGCTCCGCACCTGCATAGACTTTCAATTTTTTGAGCATAGCATCACCCAGTTTATTCTGGGGCAGCATACCTCTTACGGCATGCTCAATAACCATCTCGGGCTTTTTGCTCAGCACCTCAGATAGCGCTACGCTGCGGAAACCACCCGGGTATCCTGAGTGCCTGTAATACATTTTCTGCTCTAATTTTTTGCCTGTCACCTTAATCTTAGACGCATTGATGACTACCACATAATCACCGGTGTCCAGGTGTCGCGTGAACATAGCCTTGTTCTTTCCCATAAGGATTTTAGTCGCCTCAGTGGCGATTTCGCCCAGCACCTGATCCGCGGCATCAATAACATGCCATTCGCGTTTAATTTCTTTTGCCTTAACAGAATAGGTTTTCATTAAAAGCCTTCCTCGTAATACACACTATTCAAATACAAGCCACAGCTGGGCACCGTAGGTCCAGCCAGACCAAATTCGCAAGTGTTAATTATACCCTGAAACTCATTTAGTGTCATCTTGCCCTGCCCAATTCGCAAAAGAGCACCCACCGTATTACGCACCTGATGCAGTAAAAAGGCACTGGCAACCATGCGTACAATCACCATCTCACCTTCACGCCGCACCGAGGCATGATACATATGGCGCACCGTAGTGCGTTCCTCATCCTCCATGCTCGAGGCAAACGGGGCAAAATCATGCACGCCCAAAAGCATTGAACTCGCCTGATTCATAGCCTCAATATCCAACTCACCAGCCACGCGATGGGCACGCTCATTCCACAAAGGAGAGCGCACAGACGTATTTAAGATAAAATACTCGTACTCACGCCTGCTGGCATGGCGCCGCGGATCAAAAGCCATCTCTACCCTGCGGGCTGTTTTCACCGCAATATCAGGCGGTAGAAAATGGTTCATACCGCTGACAAATGCCTTTTCCTCAAGCGCTGATGCCGTAGCAAATGATACCACCTGACCTTTGGCATGCACGCCGGCATCGGTACGACCGGCATCGTGACACGAATATCCTCACCGGTCAGCCGGTTCAGTGCCTTCTCAATTTTTGACTGCACCGTCGCCATATGCGGCTGCCACTGCGAGCCGGCATAGTGGGTGCCATCATACTCAAGCACCAGCGCTAAGCGCACCAAAGATGTGGTATGAACCAAATCCGGCACCGGCATAAAAACGTCCGGCGGCGCAGAAAGCGTTGGAGAAAGAGGCATAACTATTTTACCAACTCCAACTGTGCCATAGGGGCACCATCTCCCAGACGCGGCACCATCTTGGTAATACGTGTATAGCCACCATTACGATCAGCATAGCGTTTGGCGATATCGTCGAATACCTTATCTACAATAGCCTCACTGTAGATAAAAGCCAACGCGCGGCGGCGGGCACTCAGGTCACCCTTCTTGCCCAGGGTAATCATTTTCTCCGCCATGCTGCGAACTTCCTTAGCCTTAGCCTCGGTAGTAACAATCTTTTCGCTGCTCATCAGGCTTTGTACCAGATTGCGATACATAGCCAAACGATGTGCCGTAGGCCTATCAAATTTTCTGCCGGATACATTATGTCTCATAATATTCTCACTTTGACCAAATTAGATAGTTAAAAACATCCTTTTAAGATGACTTCTTCTTGCGTGAGGATTTCTTGGGGAGCTCTTCCTCTTCTTCACTTTCATCGGAACTGCCCTCGTCCCCCAACTTAGGGAAAGACAATCCAAGACTCGTCAGTTTTTCTTCTACCTCTATGCGTGACTTCTGTCCGAAATTGCGCAGATTAAGCAGTTCTTTCTCATCCAAGCTTGCCAGTTCGCCAACCATATTGATGCCGCTGCGATGCAGACAGTTCAAGGCACGCACCGAAAGATCCAGTTCTTTAACTGGCTTATTGTATATGTCCTTTGGTATGAAAGCACGCATGGCTTTCTTCTCTTCGAGTTCAGAAGCGCGGCTGAAGTCGACCACCGGTTTAAGATGCTCAACCAAAATGGCAGCACCGCGGCTAATAGCTCTTGAGGGTGCCATCGTGCCATCGGTCCAAATCTCAACCGTCAGTCTTTCCTGACTGGTTTCACGACCCAAATGCAACGGCTCGGTTGTGAAATTCACCTTACGCACAGGCGCAAAGATGGCATCTACCGTAATTGTACCTATGGGCATATTTGCACTGCCTCCGGCAGTTTGATAACCCATGCCCATATCAACGTCCAACTCAACCGCCAAGGATGCGTCCTTGCCGCTGAGAGTTGCCAAATACAGGTCCGGATTAACAATCTCAAAATCCGCAGAGGGCGTAATATCCGAGGCATGCACCTCACCTTCGCCATCTTTTTCCAGATACAATTTCCCCGGCTTGCCGCTAAGCGATTTCATCCTAAGCGACTTGATGTTCAGCAGGAAATCCAGTACATCTTCCTTTACACCGGGAATCGGCGAAAACTCATGCTGAATGCCGTCGATGCGCACGCGCGTAACAGCAGAACCCGGCAGGTAGCGCAACAGTACGCGCCGCAGGGCATTACCGAGCGTAGTGCCAAAGCCTTTTTCTAAAGGCTCTATGACAAAACGTCCATATTTATCACTTGTTTCTACATTTTCAATCTTTGGTATAGATAGGCTCGCCAACATGGCCTCCTTAACTTCTAGCGGGAGTAATACTCAACCACTGAAGCCATATCAAACTTTGTTTCAATATCGCCGGGTGCCGGCACGCTAATAACACGCCCAACCATGGATGCTTTATCCATGCTGAGCCATGACGCAACAACTTTGCTGCCAATACCTTCCGATGCCAGCTTAAAGTAATTGCTCTTTTTGCTGGCTTCACGCCAGCCAATCACGTCGCCTTCTTTCACAAGGAAGGAAGGAATATCAGTGTTCTTGCCGTTAACCATAAAATGCCCGTGCTGCACAAGCTGACGAGCCTGTGTGCGCGAATCGGCAAAACCCAAACGATAAACGACATTGTCCAGTCTCTTTTCCAACAGAACCAACAGGTTCTCGCCGGTAATACCGCTTTGGCGCTCAGCCTCAGCAAAGAAACGGCAGAACTGGCGCTCAAGCACGCCATAGCTATAACGTACTTTTTGCTTCTCGCGCAACTGCATACCGCGGTCTGACAGACGGCGGCGGCGTGAAAGCTGCGGGCCAGGCGGTTTGGGACGTTTGTCAAAGACGCATTTGGTAAGACATTTATCGCCTTTAAGAAACAACTTGTCACCGCTACGGCGGCACAAACGACACTTAGCTTCAGTATATCTAGCCATAGACTATACACGTCTCCTTTTAGGTGGGCGGCAACCATTATGCGGTACAGGTGTCACGTCGCGAATACTGGTGATATGTAAACCGGAAGCCTGAAGCGAACGAATCGCCGCTTCGCGGCCGCTACCGGGACCCTTTACGTATACCTCCACCTGTTTGAGCCCGACTTCCATAGCCTTGCGCGTGGCTGATGCCGCTGCCATCTGTGCGGCATAAGGCGTACTTTTACGCGAGCCCTTAAAACCGGAGGCTCCTGCACTGGCTGATGAAATAACGTTCCCCTGCGGGTCAGTCAACGTAACAATTGTGTTGTTAAAGGTTGCCTGAATGTATACCCGCCCGGAGGGTATTACCCTCTTTTCGCGTTTTCTTGTTGGTTTCTTGCTTGTTTGTGCCATGTATTACTCCTAGTTGTTACTCAACTCAGTTACTATTTCTTAGCGCCGCGCTTCTGACCGCGACCGGCAACAGTCTTAGGCTTACCCTTACGTGTGCGGGCATTGGTGCGCGTACGCTGCCCTCTCACAGGCAGACTGCGACGATGGCGCAACCCGCGGTATGAGCCAATATCAATTAAGCGTTTGATGTTTAAGTTGATCTCTTTGCGCAACTCGCCTTCAATGCGAAATTCGCGATCAACATATTCGCGGATGCGATTAAGTTCAGCCTCAGACAACTCATCAAGCTTGGATTCCGGTTTGACATTTGTCGCACTCAGAATTTCAAAAGCTCGCGTCCGACCTACGCCATATAGATACTGCAGGGAAACCCATGCCTGCTTATCCTTCGGCAAATCCACACCGGCTATACGTGCCATACTAAATATCCTCCTCTAACCAACCTAACCCTGACGCTGCTTATGCTTCGGGTTAGTGCAAATATTGCGAACTACGCCTTTGCGCTTGATAATTTTGCATTTTTCACATTGGACCTTAACTGATGCCCTTACTTTCATATAATACCTTCCCAAACACCTTTTATTACTTAAAGCGATAAGTGATGCGCCCACGCGTCAAATCATAAGGCGAAAGCTCGACCAACACCTTATCGCCGGGTAATACCCTTATATAATGCACCCTGATTTTGCCGGAAATATGCGCCAGCACTGCATGCCCATTGGACAGCTTCACCTGAAAGGTAGCGTTGGGCAATGCCTCAACAACCATCCCTTCTACCTCAATAGCCTCTTTTTTTGCCATAATACTCTTCAATTATGCCTTGGTCATAATTTCCGGCTCGCCGTCTGTAACAGCCACGGTATGCTCAAAATGAGCCGCCAAGCTGCCATCAAGCGTCGAAACCACCCATTTATCGCGCCCCACTTTGGTGCGCCAATCACCCGTGGTCAACATCGGCTCAATCGCCAGTGTCATACCTTTTTTTAACTCGGGACCAGTGCCGGGCTCACCAAAATTCGGCACCAAAGGGTCCTCATGCATGGCATGTCCTATGCCATGCCCGGTATATTCCCTTACCACGGTAAAGCCGCGCGATTCGGCACAGCACTGTATGGCAGACGAAATATCACCCAGTCTGCCACCGGCACGCGCCGCAGCCATTCCGGCATTAAGCGACTCCCAAGTGGCATCCAGTAAGCCCCTTGTAAGCATTCCCGCCTGTCCCACAACCACCGTGGTTGCGGCATCGCCCTGGAAGCCGTCGGCAATAGCACCGAAATCCAGCGACACGACATCGCCATTTTTTATAACACGTCTACCCGGTATACCATGCACAATTTCATCGTTTATCGAAACGCACAGACTGGCCGGATAACCGCGATATCCCTTAAACGACGGTTTTCCTCCCATAGCGCGAACTTCTCTTTCGGCGATTTCATCCAACTCGGCGGTTTCCATACCGGCGCACACACTGCCGCTTAACACGTCCAGCACTCGCGCCACCATACGCCCCGCCTTGCGCATCGCTTGTAACTCGCGCTCATTTTTAATTCCGATAGCCATACTACTTGCTGTCGCCTATGGCTTTCACGATGCGCGCGGCAATACCTGCCACTTCACCGCTTCCGTCAATCTCAGCCAGTATGCCACGCTGCTTGTAGTACTCTATTAACAGCGCTGTATCCTTAAAATATACCTCCAAACGCCTCATCACCGTTTGCGGCGCATCATCAGCACGCTGATATAACTCGCCTCCGCACTTGGCACACGCGGGAACAGCTTCACCATGCCCGTAGTTATAAGGCGTCTGGCACAGGCGGCAGAGCCAGCGGCTTGATAGGCGCCTAACCAACTCTTCCTGCTCCACGCTGATATAGATTGCCGCATCGACCCTTTCATAGGCACCATGCGCCAAGGCGTTATCCAAACTCTCAGCCTGAGCCAAATTGCGCGGAAAACCATCAAGAATCACACCGCGCTGGTCTGTGGACTGAGAAAGCCTGTCCAGTACCATTTGAGTAGTGATTTCGTCTGGTACCAGCGAACCACATTCCATAATGGTCTTCACTTTCAGTCCCAACTCATCACCGCGCTCAACTGCCTGGCGGAATAAGTCTCCGGACGAAAGGTGCAGCATCTGCATTTCCTGCGCTACAAGCACCGCCTGCGTGCCTTTGCCGGCACCGGGCGCGCCCAGAAATACAACTATCTTAAAATCAGCCTTAGCCAAAAGCATTTCCTACTTAATGAATCCCTCATATCGGCGCATAGCCAGCTGGGCTTCCATCTGTTTCATTGTATCGAGTACCACACCCACCACAATAAGCATACCTGTGCTGGAAACCTGCAGCGAAACCTGCAACATTGTTGCACTAGCCACAGTTTGTGCTAAGAAAGGTATGATAGCAACAAGGGCCAAAAAGAGTGCCCCGGCCCATGTTATGTGCATGATTACACTATTCAAATAAACCGACGTCTGCTTGCCTGGTCTTATACCGGGCACAAAGCCGCCCTGGCGCTGCAATACGCCCGGCAAGTCCTGCTGCTGGAACATCACCGTGGTATAGAAGAAAGCAAAGCCCACGACCAACAGGAAGTACACCCCCCAGTAAATCAACCCTCCAGGCAAATGTGCATTGGCGCTGAAAACGTTCACGACCCAACCGGCAAAACCGCCGCTGTCCGTGGTACCACCGGCCCATGTCGCAATAATGCCGGGGAACGTGACCACAGCCATGGCAAAAATCAGCGGAATCATACCCGCCGTATTAACACGCATGGGAATGTAGCTTGAGCCGCTCTGGCGGTACATGCGACCGCCGCGGTAAACGCTCTTGGCGTACTGCACCGGTACGCGCCTATGCGCCTCGGTGAATATAACCACCAGGAAAGCTGTTACCAGCGTAATGACCAGGAAAACAACCAACCCTACCCATGCCCTTTCTCCTTGCTGCACGTCAAAAAAGCCCTTTCCTATCTGTTCCGGTAACTGAGCCATAATACCGGCAAAAATGATAATGGAAACACCATTGCCGATGCCGTACTGCGTAATTTGCTCACCCAGCCACACCAACAGCATAGTTCCGGCAATCAAAGACATAACAATCGCAACGGTAGAAAGCGGATCGGTATCCAGTAAAGCCCCCTGCCCACGCAATAGCATAAGCTGGGCATACCCGGACAGACCGGCAAGGGGAATCATAAGCCAATGGGTTATGGTATTGATGCGGTTGCGACCGCTTTCACCCTCTTCAGCCAGTCGTTGCAAGGCTGGGATGACCGGCGTCATCAGTGTCATAACAATGCTGGCGGTGATATACGGATACACACCCATGGCCGCCACACTGAAGTTGTTAAGCGCACCACCGCTGAACATATTAAACATACCGAACAGCGGGTTATTATTCAGCTGATCTTTCATAACCTCAGCGTCTACGCCCGGCACCGGAACATGCACTAAAAAGCGGAATGCCACCAGAATGCCGAATGTTATGAGCAGGCGTTTGCGCAAATCCGGTAGGCTAAACGCATCTATCATCGCCTGAATCAGGCGTGGCCTGGACGACGCTCTCTGCGCCATTAGGCAACCTCCTCCGCAGTACCACCGGCAGTCTCAATTTTCTCTTTAGCTGCCGCCGAGTAGCTGCCAACTTTTACCATGAGCGCCTTTTTGATTTCACCGCCGGCCAGAATTTTCACCGGCAAAGCAGTGGTTTTGATTAAGCCTTCAGAGAGCAGTGTTTCCGGAGTAACGGAACTGCCGGCCCTGAAACAATTCAGTGCAGAAACATTTACCACACTAATTTCTTTCTTGAACAGGTTGGTAAAGCCGCGTTTTTCAGGCAGGCGCTTGATAATCGGAAGCTGACCTCCCTCAAAGCCCGGTCTAATACCAAAGCCGGCGCGCGCCTTGTTACCTTTACAACCGCGACCAGAATAAGTGCCATGTCCCGACCCTGCACCGCGTCCGACACGCTTGCGAAACTTGCGCGCGCCGAAAGCCAGGGCTAACTCATGCTGTTTCATTAAGACACCTCCTCAACCCTGACCAGATGTCTTACCTTGACGATCATGCCGCGCATAGCGACAGAATCCTCTTTTATTACACTATGATTCAGGCGCCTAAGCCCCAACGATTCAATAGTGCGCTTCTGATCCTCGGGATAACCGATATCACTTTTAATCCATGTTACTTTTAATTTAGCCACCGCTGGTCGCCTCCTGCGGTTTTTCGTCTCTGCTGCGTTTAGCTATTTCTGCTTTGGGATCCTTCAAGCTGGCAAGTGCCAGCATAACAGCTTTAGCCACATTGGTTTTGTTGGAACTGCCAAGCGACTTGGTCAAAATATCCTTAATCCCAACCGCTTCCACCACGGCACGTACACTTCCGCCGGCAATGATGCCCGTTCCGGGTGCTGCCGGCTTTAACAATACGTTGGTGGCTCCAAACCTAGCATTTACCTCATAGGGAATAGTCCCGCCCATCATCTGTACCTTAATAAGGTGCTTGTGCGCTACGGCATTGGCTTTATTGATAGCCTCCGGGACCTCGTTCGACTTACCCACGCCAATACCCACGTGTCCGGCGCCATCGCCGCTCACCACCAAAGCCGCAAAGCTAAGTCGCTTGCCGCCTTTGAGCACTTTGGAAACGCGTCTAATGTAGATTAACTTATCGTTAAGCACCAACTCGGTCGCGTCAATCTTGCTTCTGGTTATTTTTTCCTTAGCCATAGTTCCATCCTTTTAGAATTCCAGCCCGGCTTTGCGGGCCGCCTCAGCCAGACTTTTCACGCGACCGTGATACTTGTAACCGCCACGGTCAAATACCACGCTTTTGACGCCGGCATTGATGGCTCTTTGCGCCACCGTGGTGCCGACGATGTCTGCCTGCTCGGCTTTCTTTTTGCCGTCGATTTTCTGGGCTATTTCCAGCTCCAGCGTGGAAGCAGATGTCAGCGTGTGCCCTTGCTCGTCATCAATTACCTGAACATAAATATGCTGCAAACTGCGAAAAACACATAGGCGCGGACGCTCGGCTGTGCCTTTCAGCGTAGCGCGGATACGCGCATGCCGCGTCTGCCTTGCCTTTCTAGTATTAAGCTTGGCCATTATTTTGCTTTACCTCCACCAACAGCCTTACCGGCCTTGCCAGGCTTAAGCTTAATAACCTCACCGACATAACGAATGCCTTTGCCTTTGTAAGCATCAGGCGGACGAATGCGGCGGATTTCAGCAGCCATCTGACCGACAGACTCTTTATCAATACCGGATACCTTAATGTTAACATTTTTGGCATCCACAGCAAGCGTGATGCCGGGTCGTGGTTTGATGCAAACGGTATGGGTAAAACCGACGCGCAGGTTGACGTTGTCCCCATCCTTATCGGCACGGAACCCGACACCTACCACCTCAAGTCCTTTTTCATACCCGCTGTGGACCCCCACGACCATATTGGCCAGCAGACTGCGCGTCAGACCATGCAACTCGCGATGCAGCTTAGCATCGGACGGACGCTCCACAGTCAGGACGCCGCCATCCAAGTTCAGTTTCATCTCTGAACTGACAGTGCGCTTGAGTTCCCCCTTGGGACCCTTAACGCTGACCTTGTTTCCATCAATTTTGACTTCCACCCCCGGTGGAACTGTAATAGGCATACGACCAATTCTGGACATATTCAGACCTCTAATTCGATTTACCAAACATAACACAGAAGCTCGCCACCAAGGCCCTGCTTCCATGCTTTGTAACTGGGTACGACACCACGCGACGTTGAAAGTATGGCAATACCCATACCACCAAAGACGCGCGGGATTTCATTGTGCTGCACATACAGACGCAGGCCCGGCTTGCTCATGCGCTTAAGTCCCATAATCATAGGCTTGTTGCGCTCCTGATACTTCAGCGTAATTTTAATGTCACGCTTAATGCCACAATCCACTACCTCATAGGCACTGATGTAGCCTTCCTGCTTCAGTATTTTGGCAATGCTTAGCTTCATCCTGGAAGCCGGCATCGTCACAGTGTCATGGCGTGCCATAGCCCCGTTGCGAATTCTCGTCAACATATCTGCGATAGGATCACTTACTGACATCCGCTTTTTCCTCCGTATCTATAGGTTACCAACTGGATTTGCGCACACCGGGAATCTGCCCCGAGTTAGACATCTTTCGGAAGCAGATGCGGCATAAACCAAATAAGCGGATATAACCCCGCGAACGTCCGCACAGATGGCAGCGGTTATGCTGCTGCACACGGTATTTGGTCGGACGCTTTGCTTTTACAATCTCTGATACTTTAGCCATATTATCCTCGTTCCTTAGTTCTTAACAAAGGGCATACCCAACAACTCAAGCAACTGGTGACCTTCCTTATCCGTTTTGGCACTGGTCACCATGGTAATCTCCAAACCGCGCAGCTTGTCCACTTTATCAAACTCAATCTCAGGGAAAACCGTTTGTTCCTTGAGCCCCAGCGTATAATTTCCGCGTCCATCCCATGAGTCCGGCACGCCGGCAAACTCACGAATACGCGGCAGTACGATAGAAATGAGCTTGTCCAAAAACTGATACATGCGATCACCGCGCAGTGTCACCTTGACACCGACAGGCATGCCGACACGCAGTTTGAAAGCTGAAATGGACTTGGTAGAACGGCACACGATGGTGCGCTGCCCCGTAATGGCTGACAAATCCGACTGAGCCGCCTCGATTGCCTTGGCATTGGTAATAGCCTCACCGGCACCGATATTGAGTACGATTTTCTCAATGCGCGGTACCTGCATCACATTGGCATAGCCGTTCTCTTTCATCAGAGCCGGCACAACATCTTTACGGTATTTATCCTGTAATCTTGTCATTTTAGTCCAGCACCTCTTTACACACCTTGCAGCAGCGCACGCGGTTGCCGTTATCCAGCACCTTAATCCCAACGCGCGTCGGTTTGCTGCACTTGGGGCACAGCAACATAACATTGGAGGCATGCAACGGGGCTTCGCGCTCAATAATACCTGCCTGCTTGGCATCGCCACGCGGACGCGCATGCTTTTTGATGTAGTTCACGCCGTCCACCTGAACCTTATTTTCGCGCGGAAAAGCAAAACGGATTTTGCCTTTCTTGCCTTTGTCTTTGCCGGCAATTACCAGTACGGTGTCATTCTTTTTAATATTCATACTATTAACCAACCTATAATACTTCCGGTGCCAGCGAGAGTATCTTTGTAAAATTCCTCTCTCTCAGTTCACGGGCAACGGGGCCGAAGATACGTGTGCCCTTGGGATTGTTCTTATCCGTGAGAATAACTGCTGCATTATCGTCAAAGCGAATATAAGAACCATCAGGGCGGCGATACGGCTGCACAACACGTACAATAACCGCATGCACCACCTCACCCTTCTTCACCACGGCATCCGGAGTGGCTTTTTTAACAGCACAGACAATCACATCGCCCACGCGGGCATCCTTACGCCCGGTACCGCCGGGGATGTTGATACACATCACTTGGCGAGCTCCGGTATTGTCCGCCACTCTTAATCTGGTATACTCTTTAATCACGGTACTACCTCTTTAGATTACTTCCTCTGGTTTAACCTCGGGGACATCCCCACGGCTGAGAACTTCGGCCACACGCCAGCGTTTCAGCTTGGACAGGGGTCTGGTCTCCACAATACGAACCTTATCATCCAGCTTGCACTCATTCTTTTCATCATGAGCCAAATACTTCACCATAATACGATACGTTTTATGATACAGTGAATGCTGCTTTTGTTTCTCAACAGCAACCACCACAGTTTTGTCCATTTTGGTACTGACTACCAAGCCGATCATACTTTTTACATTCGCCATAGAACTAATCCTGCCTTATACCCAACTCGCGCTCGCGCTGAACCGTTTTCATACGGGCAATATCGCGCCTGGTCTGCGGAATCTCGCGGTGATTCTTAATCTGCTTGGTTGCAGCCTTAAAGCGTAAATCCAGCATCTTGCGATGCGTTTCGCTTAGCTTTTTTTCCATCCCATCGCCGGTGAGAAGCCGTACTTCTTCAATCTTCATTGGTACTCATCTCCTTTTCTTTGCTACCGCCCACAATCTCACGGGCAATAAAACGGGTGTCGAATGGCAGTTTATAGGAAGCCAAGCGCATAGCCTCCTTGGCTATGTCATAATCCACGCCGCCAAGCTCGAATAATATGCGACCCGGTTTGATTACAGCCACCCAATGATCCGGGGCACCCTTGCCACCGCCCATACGGGTTTCTGCCGGCTTTGAGGTGACTGGTTTATCCGGAAAAATGCGAATCCACACCTTGCCGCCGCGGCGCACACTGCGCACGATGGCACGGCGCGCCGCCTCAATCTGACGCGCTGTCATCCAAGCCGGGCTGGTAGCCTGTAAAGCAAACTCACCGAAAGCCAGCGTAGCTCCTGAATGAGCCGCACCGGTACGGCGCCCTTTATGCGTTTTCCTAAATTTAACACGTTTCGGTTGTAACATCTGGTTTCCTCTAACACCACAGAGCTAATAGCCCTGTCATTATTCCTTTTTATCCTTAGCCTTGGACTGCTTCGCAGCCTCAGTCTTGGGCTTGGCCGCTTTTGCTTCCTTAGGCGCCTCAGCCTTAGACTTGGCAACTTTGGTTTTTGCCGCTTTCTCTTCAGTTTTTTCTGCTGCCTTAACCGGTGCAGCCTCTGCTTTCTTGGCGCGCGGCTTGGCTGGCTTCTTTTCACTGGCATCAGCCTCAGCTACGGCGCTGTCGGATGTGTCCTTAACCGGGGTTTCCTTCATTTCGGAGACCGCCTCAGCCATAGTCACATCCTTTGAAGCACGGGCTGCCGGCGTAACCGCAGCCTCCGTCGCTTCCTCAACCGCCCCAACAACAGGGAAAATATCGCCGCGGTAAATCCATACCTTAACGCCAATACGTCCAAGCGTAGTATGGGCCTCGGTGAAACCATAATCTACATCGGCTCTGAGAGTCTGCAACGGAACGCGCCCCTGATGCATCAGCTGGCGCCGTGCAATTTCCACGCCGCCAAGGCGGCCGGAGCATAAAATTCTCATGCCTTTGGCACCAGCCTGCATAGTGCGGAAAATAGCCTGCTTCATAGCACGGCGATAGGCCACACGGCGCTCCATCTGCTCAGCTACGGAACGGGCCACCAAATAAGCGTCCAACTCCGGCTGGCGAATCTCACGGATATCCATCTGTACCTTCTTGTCATCCAGCAGCTTTTCCAAATACTGGCGCATTTCCTCAACGCGCTGCCCGCCGCGCCCAATGACGATGCCAGGGCGCGATGTGTGTACGGTAACCGACACTTTATTGGTCTGACGCTCAATATCCACCTGAGCAATGCCGGCATCGCTGTACTTGGTCTGCACCGCTTTGCGCAGTCTGGCATCCTCCAGAATGAATTCGGCATAGTGCTTGTCGTCATACCACTTGGACTGCCAATCGCGTATGACGCCAATACGGAACCCCATAGGATGAACTTTACGTCCCATTAACCCTCCTGCTCCGCCACAATAACAGTGATATGGCTGGAACGTTTCATAACATGATCAGCACGACCGCGTGCCCTTGGCATAAAGCGCTTCAACATGGGCGCATCGTCAGCATAAATCTTAACAATTCTCAAATCCGCCGGTGTCATGCGGAAATTATTCTCAGCATCAGCTGCAGCTGTCTTGACCACACCTGCTACAACTTTAGCCGACGGCGAGGCAGAGAACTTCAGAAGCGTAAGCGCCTCCTCAATCTGCTTGCCACGCACCATATCGAGCAACAGCCGTATCTTTCGTGCTGAAATCCCTGTATTTTTAACTGTTGATTTAACTTCCATGACTATTCCTTAACGCACCTGTGTCGTTTTATCTGACTTGGCAGCATGACCACGGAAAGTGCGGGTTGCGGCAAACTCGCCCAGTTTGTGACCTACCATATTCTCGGTGATAAAAATCGGCACATGGCGCCGACCGTCATAAACACCTACATTCAAGCCGACCATTTCAGGCAGAATCGTTGACCATCGTGCCCAGGTCTTAATCACTACCTTCTTACCCGAGCGGTTAACATCCTCTACCTTCTCCATCAGATTGGCGTCTATAGCCGGTCCCTTTTTAATTGACCTTGACATTTACTTACCTCGCCGCTTTACGATTAATTTATCCGAATGCTTCGGTTTACGTGTCTTATAACCAAGTGCCGGCTTACCCCAAGGGGTCTTCGGGCCCGGCATACCAACAGGCGAACGACCCTCGCCACCACCATGTGGATGGTCCCGCGGCGTCATAACCGTACCGCGCACCGCCGGACGCCAACCCTTGAGGCGTCTGCGTCCAGCCTTACCCAGTTTTACATTGGCATGCTCAACATTGCCGACCTGCCCGACAGTGGCATGGCACTCGGCACGCACGCGGCGCATCTCACCCGAAGGCAGACGCAGCAGCACATAATCGCCTTCCTTGGCCATCAGCTGTGCCACCGTACCTGCACTGCGCACCAACTTTGCGCCGCGACCGACCTCGGTCTCGACATTGTGCACCAAAGTACCCGTGGGCATATTCTTTAAGGGCATGGTATTGCCCGGTTTGATATCGGCATCATCAGCCATCTTCACGACGTCATTAACACCGACGCCGTCGGGGGCGACTATATAGCGCTTGTCACCATCATAATAATAAATCAGCGCAAGATTGGCAGAACGCCCTGGGTCATACTCAATGGCTGCTACGCGACCGGGAACGCCCGCTTTATCGCGTTTGAAATCCACCACACGCAGCATGCGCTTAACGCCCGAGCCGCGATGGCGCACTGTCACCCTGCCTTGAACATTGCGACCGGCGCGCTGCTTTTGCGGCACTATCAGAGCCTTCTCGGGTGCTTTCTTTGTAATCTCATCATAAGTCAGCCCGGTCATATTGCGACGACCTGGCGACGTTGGACGGTAAACTCTAATTCCCATGTCCTATACTACTCCTTAAACGCCTTCAACCAACTCGATTTTATCGCCGGCTTTAAGCGTCACAATAGCCCTCTTTCTGGAAGGCGTGAGCGTCACGCCGCGCCCGACACGGCGAAGTTTGCCTTTGACTACCATCACATTGACGCCGGTAACGGTAACCTTGAAAGCCTTCTCAACCGCCTCTTTTACCTGTGCTTTGTTGGCATTTCGGGCAATCTCAAAGACATATTTACCGCTTGACTGCAGCGCCGTACTCTTCTCGGTAATAACGGGCTTGCGAAGCACGTCGTAGACCTGTATTGCTTTCATCTAGGCAGCACCTCCCCACAGCTCTTCAATCTGTCTCAGCGCAGCCTCAGTCATAAGCAATTTATCATAAGCCAGCATATCGGTCACATTAAGTTGTTTCGCAGGCATAGTTTTGACGTTCTGCAAATTGCGCGCACTCTTGACCACAGCCTCGTCCATTTCAGACAATGCCACAATGGCCTTGCCATCAATGCCCAGAGACCTAATCACCTTGAACATTTCGCTTGTCTTTGGCGCATCAAATCTCAACTCATCCAGAACCATCAGTTCCTGCTCGGATACCTTTGCAGAAAGTACGCTCCTGATGGCAGCCCGGCGCATTTTCTTGGGCAGCAAAACAGATATATCGCGCGGATGAGGGCCAAAAATGACACCTCCACCACGGCGCACGCCGCTCCTGATGGAACCAGGACGCGCCCTGCCGGTACCCTTCTGGCGATACAGTTTCTTAACACTGCCCACCACTTCACTGCGGGTCTTAGTATCAGACGTACCTTGACGCGCATTAGCATGCTGGGCCAACAATGCCTGGTGTACCAATGCCTCATTCACAGGCTGGGCGAAGACAGCATCGGAGATATCGATGTTGCGCACTACTTCGCCGGACATATTATATACCGGAATATTCACTCGTTTCTCCCATTGGACTTACCAATTAAGAGTAGTCCATTCTTGGCTCCGGGCACAGCGCCCTTAACCAGTAAAATGTTACGTTCGCTGTCAGCCTTGATGACCTCAAGATTGCGCACAGTACCCCTAGCATGTCCCATATGACCCGCCATAAGTGTTCCCTTATAAACACGCCCCGGCGTGGTGGTGGCACCGATGGAACCGGGGGCACGCTGGCGATCGGACTGACCATGTGTCTTCGGACCGCCGCGGAAATTGTAGCGCTTTACAGTACCGGCAAAGCCATGCCCTTTGGAAATACCCGTGACGGTAACCTTATCGCCCGGCTTAAACAGGCTCACGTCCAGTTTATCGCCGACATTGACACCATCTGCCGTTGCCATGCGGAACTCACGCAGGTACTTGAACTCACCAAAGCCCCTGCCCTGTCCCTTGAGCACTGCCCCCTGTCTCTTGGCCTGACCAAAACCCAAGCGGGCAGCCGTATAACCATCAACGGCAGGAGTCTTTACCTGCACTACCGTGCAAGGCCCTGCCTCAATAATGGTAGCAGCCTCGGCGTTACCATTCTCGCCGAAGTGCTGCGTCATCCCCAGTTTGCGTCCTAATAATCCTTGTATCATCGTCGTACCTTATTGCGATTTAATATCAATACCGACGCCGGAAGACAAATTGAGATTGGTGATGGCGTCAATAGTCTTGGATGTTGTTTCCACAATATCGATAATGCGCTTGTGGGTGCGCACCTCAAACTGCTCCTGAGAGTCTTTATCAATAAATGAAGAGCGAATCACACTAAACTTTTTAATGCGCGTCGGCAACGGTACCGGACCTACGACCACCGCGCCGGTTTTCTCCAGCGCCTCCACGATCTGACGCGCGGCCTGATCCAGGATATAATGATCGAAACCTTTCAACTTGATGCGTATTTTCTGCTTGGTAGTAGCCATCTAAGTCTGCCTCACTAATTAATCTTACTGGCGGTCTCAGCCTTGATTTCCTCAGCTAATGACGCCGGCACCTGTTGATACTGGAAAAACTCAAGAGAGAAAGTTGCGCGACCCTGTGTCATGGAGCGCAGGTCAGTGGTATAACCGAACGTCTTAGACAGCGGGACGACGCCATGGACAGTGGTGGTATCACCAGTAGTATCAATGGACTCCACGCGACCGCGGCGAGCGTTAAGGTCACCGATAATGTCGCCCATGTACTGCTCTGGTGTGACCACATCCACTTTCATCATAGGCTCAAGAATAACCGAACTGCATTTCTGCAGACCATTCTTGAGTGCAAGCGACCCGGCCATTTTGAAAGCCATATCGTTTGAGTCAACCTCATGGAAGCTGCCATCATAAATGGTCGCCTTTACATCGACCACCTGATAGCCGGCCAGTCCTCCTGTTTCCATGGCTTCTTTAATGCCTTCGCCTGCGGCTTTAATATACTCACGGGGCAACACACCACCGCGAATATTGTCAACGTACTCAAATCCCTTACCCGTATTGGGTGAAAACTCCACCATAACATGCCCATACTGACCGCGTCCGCCGGATTGGCGCACGAAACGACCCTCTACCTTGCTTGTGGCGGTGATAGTTTCCTTATATGCTACCTTGGGCGCACCGACATTGGCGCCTACCTTAAACTCACTCATCAAGCGATTGACCAACACGTCCAAATGCAACTCACCCATGCCGGCGATAACCGTCTGCCCCGTTTCGTCATTGAAAGACACCTTAAATGTCGGGTCTTCCTCGGCGAGCTTGGTCA
>Ga0123356_10001428_pt1 | contig 26430 bp, 18 predicted proteins | sample TergutEmb28metaG_2_FD_92546 | JGI IMG/M metagenome (GOLD analysis project Ga0123356, IMG submission 92546) | Embiratermes neotenicus P3 segment gut microbial communities from Petit-Saut dam, French Guiana - Emb289 P3 | ecosystem: Host-associated > Arthropoda: Insects > Digestive system > Gut ...
CATGGAAATTGGACGGCGAAGACAACTTCATACCGCTCCAGTTCTGATGCTGCATTCCAGTCTACAACCGTGAACAAGCGGTCGCTGACATACTACTGAGGCATCTGCATTCCCGGTCTTTATATGCATCCGATATTGCTCGGCTCCCGTCCTCCATTTGTCGCCAACAGAGAAGCCGCTACGGATTCCAGCGAGTGAAGGCTTTCGACTTCCGGAAGAAGGAATCCAAGCCACACCGAGCGAATGGTTACAAGTCGTCTCTGAACGAGTTTCGAGGTCGGTACTGCTATTTCGCCTCTCGCGGGGAAGGAGAAACGACCGCGCCGATTGCGCTGCTGGAGAAAAATTACTGACGGGAATGAGTGTAAATCGGGATTCAACAGCGATCTGCTGACCGCTTGAGACACGCCCACGCCCGTCCACTACAGCACGCCGCCAGTCTGGATCGCCAGATCATTCAGCGCCATCTCCAGCTTCGTAATAGCCGCGCCGATTTCTGGATGCTCTCCGATCTTCTTTTGCAGTTCCTTTAGAATCTGGTGAGCACTTTTGATGTGGGCCTCTGCGTTGACCGGCTGTGATTCGGGATTGCGTTCGCTCTCTGATTCCATGGCTATTGCTCCCTGCTTCTCATGGGCTGCACCGCGTCTCCCCTCCATTCTACGCATGTTGCCGAGAGGCATGGGGTCGACAAGAATCAGGGAGTTCACTCACGACCGGGTCATGTCGGTTGTTCAAAATCGGCGAAACCCTCGAACCCCGGTCGCCCGGACAGTGAGTGTAATCGGGCTTTTCATCAGGAATCGGGTCAGAGCTGCTGAATGCCCATGCCAACAAAGTCAGAGCCGCAATCGGTAACGGCAAGTCGCCCGGTCTCCACGCTCATACAGGTCCATGCCAGGGGGGACTTCAATGATTTCGATCAGCTCTGCGCCCAGTCGCACGCAGGTTTTCCGTGATGCCCAATTCTCGGGATTACAACAGATCCACAATTCACTCAACTGATGGTGCCTTGCAACCGGAAGGAGAAGGTTGATGGCGCGTGCAGCAAGATGCCTGCCTCGATAAGGAGGATCAACTTTATAGCCAAGGTTTCCTGCGTACAGCAGGATGTGCTCGGTCCGGCCGACCCGGAGATTGACCTGACCCGCGATTTGGTTATTAATTCTGATTCGAAAATCATACGCAGGCACGGTTCCCCGGCTGATATCAGAAGGCATGACAGAAAACCGGAATAGCTCAAAGCCTTCTCCGGTGAGAATCCCCGGATCTACGAACTCAAAATCCATATCGGGCAGCAGTCCATGCTGTAGTGAGCGGGCGATAATGCTCAACTTGCCGGAAGCCGCGGATTTGAAATGGCGATCTATCATCAATCATCACACGGCGTGTTGGCTTCCTCATTTGGCCGTGGTGCTGCCGAACTGGACGGCGCCGGTCGAGACCGTCCCCGCAGTGCGCCCCGGCGCTGACTGACAGCGCCAATAAAGATTCGTGAAGGCAATGATCTGATCGGGTGGTGGTGCCCCCCATGCGGTTTGGTTCTCGGTGGTGTGAGCGTCGCTAACCAGGATTACATCGTACCCTCGAACGAATGCTCCGTGGATGGTCGAACGGATGCAAGCGTCGGTTTGCGCGCCAACCACGAAAAGCTTTCCGACACCCAGATCAGACAACATGGCCTCAAGGCTGGTATTTTCGAAAGCGTCTCCGTAGTTCTTCTCGACCAGCGGTTCCGAAGTGCCCGGGGCGAGCTCGGGAACGATCTGCCAACTGTCGGTCCCACGCGGGAGATGCTCATCCGAATGCTGGATCCAGATCACAGGCACGCGGCCCTGGCGCGCTCTGGTGACAAGCACGCCAATGTTGGCCACGACAGCGTCGCGCTCATGAGCCTGCTTGACAACTCCATTCTGCACGTCAACTACGAGAAGTGCGGTGTTCAGCCTGTTCCTCAGAGTGGTCATGTGCGGATTATAGGAGAAACAGCCGGAGACGTGGGTACAAGGTCAACAATCCAGCCATAGAGCATCCATCGCGAATCGGTCGTCTTCGAAATCGAGCTAACGGCGACCTGAAAGCAGGAACAGATGAAAATCGGTGGGCACAGGCTGGGCACTGAGCTGCCGCATCATCAGCGCGACCTGGCCCCGATGGTAGGTCGAATGGTTCGCGAGATGTTGCATCAGGTTTCCCAAGCTGATTTCTGTGGTGCGAATCGGAAGCATTTTTTCCAGGGATTCGTCGGTGAGGCCGTTCAGGAAATCGATTTGTTCGCTTTCGACTTCCATCCACTTTGACCTTACCTCGCGGATAGTAGGAAATCGGGCTGGATGAAACAGGAGGTCGTGTCGATCCCACAGTCTTCGAGGAACGCCGGACCGGGAGCCACCTGTTTCCAGTAGGTAAGCCAGCCCCACTCCCCACCGACGATGTGCACGAGCGCGTCCCGTATCGAGCAGAAGCTGCCGCCCAGATCCCGCGTGAATTGCTCAGCCCCAAGCACCGACGCCGCTTCCAAGACTCGGTTGTTCCCCCAACGGTCGTATTCGAACAGCAGCTCGATGTCATCTTTGATCATAGTGTGTCGTCATGAAATTGTTCCCCGTCAGTACGAGTAAATCATTGGTGTATATGTTGCCCCATGTTGCCCATATCCATGAACATCAATTGAAAGATGGGAACTGGGTCTGAGGTTTCGATCACACCGGCAATGAGCCGCGACGTACCTGGGGGATCTAGGATATGACGAGCTCGAGGAACCGCCCGGGGACCGGGCCGCGCCAATGTCTGCCAGGTTCCGATCTGCCCGCCTGGCCCTGGAATCGCGCCGTGGCAACAAGCATGGCATGAATCAGGACACGTGCAAAAGTCGCGAGTAGCCGCCAACCGCACATCCATAATTTCTACTTGCGCCGCTTCAACCCACAACTGTTGTAACCAGATGGCTGACGCTTCCGGCCGGTTGCCGTAGCTGTGCCGATTCTGGCAGGGGTCCACCCCACAAGCCCTCACCTGCGGTTGAAGCGACTCCGTTCTCGCGCAATTCAGGCATTCAGGCCCGCACGCGGCCTCAAATCATATAAAATGCTAACGCCCCCTAACCGGGCGTGCGCGCCATGGAGAATCCTGCATTACCCAAAAAACTGGCTGGGCGCTATGAAGTGCGCGAAGTTCTCGGTCAAGGTGGCATGGGACTGGTCTATCGCGCCTACGACCCCGTCGTGCGCCGCGAAGTCGCGGTCAAAACCATCCTCGACCTGCCTGACGCCGCCTCTCTGCAACTTTTCTATAAAGAATGCGATGTGCTCGCCTCCATGAGTCATCCCAACATCGTCGAGATTTTCGATATTGGAGAATTCGAAGAGGAGGGAAAAAAGAAGCCGTACTTTGTGATGCCCCTGTTGCCCGGCACTACGCTCGACGACTTCATCCGTAAATCGAGCCACCGCCTCACCATCGGGCGCACGGTCGAGATCATCTCCCAAACCTGCCGCGGCCTGCAGGCGGCGCATGAACGCGGCCTGGTCCATCGCGATCTGAAGCCGAGCAACATCTTCGTCATGGAAGACGACTCGGTCAAAATCATCGACTTCGGTCTGGCCCACATGGCCGACGCGCACACCACGCGCGCCCAGAAGGGAACTCTGCTCTACATGTCGCCCGAGCAGATCCAGATAAAGCCACTCTCGGCCGCGTCCGACATTTTTTCTTTGAGCGTCGTCTGCTACGAGGCCCTTACCGGCCGCCATCCATTTCAGCGCACCCGCGCCGACGAAGTGGTGGAATCGATCCTGAATCAAATCCCGCCCCCCGCCTCCGAGGTGAACTCCGCCATATCACCGGCCATCAGTCGCGTCGTCCACAAAGGCATGGCCAAGCAGTCCTGGCATCGCTTTGCCAGCGCGCGCGAGTTCGGCGATGCCCTCAGCAAGGCGATGCGGGGAGAGACTATCGATTTCTTCGACCCCGGGCGCACCCGGCCACGGCTGGAGCGCGCCGCGAAAGCGCTCCACGACGGCGACCTCCAGTTCGCCGGCGAAATTGTCGGTGAGCTCGAAGCCGAGGGCCACGTGGACGCGGAAATCGGCACCCTCCGCCGCCAACTCGACGGTGCCGTCCGCCGCAAAACCTTGGCCCAGTTGCTGGACGCAGCCCGCGCTCGCTTTGACCAGGAAGAAGATCCTCTGGCATTGCAGAAACTGCAAGAAGCCCTCGAGATCGAACCCGACAACGCCACCGCCCTCGCGCTCAGGAGCAAGATCGAAAGCCGCCGCAGCAATCGCCAGATCGAGAACTGGTACCGGCTCGCGCGTCAGCACATCGAAAACCACGCCTATCCGCACGCCCGCGAGGCGCTCGAGAACGTTTTGCAGCTCCTGCCCAAGGAAGCCCGCGCCTTGCAGTTGCTGGCCGAGGTTGACCGCCACGAACGGGAATACAACAAGGTTCGCCAGGAAAAAGAGCGGGTCCACCGCGCCGCCGTCGACGCCTGGCAAAAGGGCGATGTCAGCAGCGCCCTGGCCAAGCTCGGTGTCGTCCTCGAACTCGACCGCAAAGCGCCCGACTCCGTCAACCGGGAAAGCGGAGCCCGTTACCAGAGTTTCTACAACGAGGTACGCTCCGAACACGACGCGATGAACGCCGCGTACGCCGAGTCCCGCAAGCTCCTCGGCGACCATAATTTCGCCAAAGCTCTCTCCGTCTGCCAGACCTACCTGACCAGGTACCCGACGAATGCGCTTTTCCAGGCTCTCCGCTATGACATCGAAGAGCAGCAGCGCCAGAATCTATCCGCGCTGATCGCGCAAGTCGATCGCCAGGTCGAAGCCGAGCCGGATCTCGACAAGCGGGTCAGCATCCTGCGCGAAGCCCTCGAGCAAAATCCCGGCGAATCTCATTTCGAACGGGCCCTCCGTCTCGCACAAGACAAACGCGATCTGGTCAACTCCATCGTGGCGCGCGCTCACCTCCATGAAGAGCAAGGCGCTTTCAGCGACGCTCTCAACGACTGGGAAATCCTCCGCACCATCTACACTCAGTATCCCGGCCTCAAGTTCGAAGTCGAGCGCCTGCAGAAGAGACGCGACCAGCAAAACCGCATCGAATCCAGGACCAGGCTCATCGAACAGATCGACTCCCGCCTGCACGCGAGCGACTTCGACCACGCCTTCGAACTCCTGAAAGATGCCTCCCGGGAATTTCCCAACGACCAGGAGCTCGAGGAACTGGAAAAGCACGCCCATCAGGGTGTTGAGCGCAAGCAACAGGCTCAGCGCCTGATGGCCGAGGGCCAGCAACTGTGCTCCCAGCAAAAGACCTTGGAGGGCACTCAACTCCTCCGCCAAGCCTACGAACTGAACGAAAACGACACGCTCGCCAAAGCAGTCCTGGCGAATGCGCTCGTCGAGCAGGCGCAAGCATTGGTCGAAACCGATTGGCACGCGGCGGAAAAGGTGGCGAAAGAAGCGACCGACCTGAATCCCTCTCATCCCATGGCCAAGACGTTGCGCACGCTGATCCAGGATCAGAAGCGCGAAGCCTTCGTGGGAGACTGCGTGTCCGAAGCGCGCAAGCTCGAAACCTCCGGAGATCTCGGAGCCGCGCTCTCACGCGTGGAAGAGGGTTTGTCGATCTATCCCCGGGAAATACGCCTGGTCCAGATCCGCGACGCCGTCGAACGCGATCTTCAATCCCAGCGCCGCCAGACGCGCCGCCGCGATCTCGAAGAACTCCGCCGTCTCGACAGCCAAGCCGACTCCGCTTCCGATCCAGATACCAGGCGGACCCTTGGCGCCAGAGCGCGGGCGCTGGCCGACAAATACGCTGAAGACGGCGAGTTTCTCTCGACCGCCAACGGCCTGCTGAAAAAGCTTAATCTGCCCGGGGTGACGGGAAAAACGGGCTCTGCCGGCGAGACATCCGCCGCGACTCTTTCTTTCGCCGGGTCAGCCCCATTCGCTCCCGCCCCGCCTCATGCTGCCCAACCCGCAGCTCCTGCCATTGTTCCTCCGCCCGCTGTTCCACCGCTCGACAGGCCACAGCCGGTGACCGCTCAACCAGCAGCGAAACCCGCCCGGTCAACAGTCCCAACCCCGGCGCAAAACAAAATCCAGGCCCCACCTGGGACGGCACTTAACCGGAAGTGGATCGTCGTCGCCTCGGCCGCCATCCTGCTGGCTGTTGGCGTACTGTTTTTCCGGTTCCGTCACCGCGAGCCACCTCAACCCGCCGTCGTCGAAACCGCGCCCCCGCCGCCTCCTGCGGTCCAGCCCGAGCCAGTCCAGCCCGGGCCAGTCCTCCCCGGATTGAAGCTGTCCTCTGATGCAACCTCGGGCAGGGTTTCCCTCGACGATCAGCCCTCCACCGATCTCGAGGCCGCTCAATGGTCCCTCGATAAACTCCCGCCCGGGGATCACCGGCTGACGTTCGAGAGCCCATCCGGTAGCTTCGAAGCCGCTTTCACAGCCAGCGCTGGCGCTCCACCCGTGATCACGTCCCCGATCACGGCGAAAAGAGTTCTGGCTGTTCTTGTAAGCAGCATGGGCGATCACTTGCACGTATACTCCAGCGATAACAGCGTCAAGTTGAGTCTTGACGGACAGCCCTCCGTCGCTGTCTCCGGCGACGGTGTCGATCTCTCCTCGGTCGCTCCAGGCTCACACGAATTAACCGTGAATCGAGGGAGCGAGGAATACAAGCTGGCAGTGGAAGCTGCGCCTGCTCCCGCTCTCACCGCCTTCGTCGAGTCCGGTCAGAACGTCGGCACTCTCGTCGTGGTCACGGATCAGGACAAGGCAACCGTATTTCTCAACGGAAAGGCCCTCACTCAGCAGACGCAGGCCGGCCAACTGCGGATCGCCAACCTTGAACCCAAAGACTACGTCGTGCGCGTCGTCAAACCGGGTTTCCAGGATGTCGCCGACCAGCACATCCATATTCGCAAAGGCCAGCAGGCGCGTGCGGTATTCGGACTTCTTCCTATACCTCACCTGGCCCAGTTGATCATCCAAGGCGGCCCCGCCGGAGCTACGATTCTCATCGATCAGGCCAGCGCCGGCACACTGCAGTCCGACGGAACGCTGCACCTTTCCTCGGTCTCTCCAGGCGATCACACGGTTGAGATTCACAAAGATCGCTTCAAACCCCGGCAGCTCAAAAGACATTTCGTCGCCGGCATGCCGGTCATCCTGACCGCCGCCGACCTTTCTCTGGAGTCGGCTCCGTCAGAATTGAGAATCAACTACACTCCCGCCGACGCACAGGTCTCTGTGTTCAAACAAGGCGAGGCGCCGGTGAAGGCGGTCAGCGGCACCCCCCTGCCCCTGGCGCCAGGCGAGTATATTCTCGCCGTGCGCATGTCCGACGGTTTCGTGCGCACCGCCAATGTGGAGGTCGCCGCTGGCCAAACCCGAACCCTCGATCTGTCCCTGGCGCCCAGCGGAATGAACAAGTGGGATGGCCCCGCCCCCTGGCGGCAGGAGAACGGCGTCTACATCCGCAAGGGTGGTGACTACATCCTCTATAACCTCGCGCCGGCTTCCGGAACATTCGTCTTCTCCGCGATGCTGAACAAAGGCCATCGCCTCGAGTGGGTCGTCAATTACACCGACCCCAACAACTACGATCTGTTCCAGATCGACGACAACAATTTCTACCGCAGCGATATCCGCAACGGACAGAAAGTCAGCGACGTGAAGGTTCCGCATAAAAGCGAAAAGAAAAGCTTCCGCACCCTCGAGGTCCGGGTTACTGCGACCGAGATCGTCCACCAGATCAAAGAAGGGGATCACTGGACCGTTCTCGACCGCTGGTCGCAGCCGGGCACGAATCTTTCCTCCGGCCGGTTCGGTTTCTACTTACCCGGCGGCGACCAGATTTCGCTCGCGAGCTTCGGCCACTACCTCGATCTGAATCTCCACTAGCTTCCGCCGCATCACTAGCGGGGATAATCTTGTTTCATCGAGGAACGCAATGGAATTCCATCTCGACCAGACTGTCGCGCTGCTTACGCGGACCCCTGCCGTGCTCCAGGCCTTACTTCTTGATCTCCCAGAAACCTGGACAGATCGCAACGAAGGCGAAAAGACCTGGACCGCTTATGACATTGTCGGCCACTTGATTCACTGCGAACTGAGCGACTGGATGCCGCGGGCAAAAAGGATTCTCGAATTCGGCGACACTGTGGCGTTTGATCCCTTCGATCGCCTGGCTCAGCAGCGCCAGAGCCCGGCCAATGCGCTGCCGCAGTTGCTGGACGAATTTCGCCGCCTGCGGTCAGAAAACCTGGAAGCGCTCGGTCGAATGAATCTAAAACCATCCGACTTCGAGCGCCGCGGAAAGCACCCGGCTCTCGGAGTTGTTACCATGTCAGAGCTGCTGGCGACATGGGCGGCTCATGACCTGACGCACCTGCATCAAATCTCCAGAGTCATGGCCCATCAATACCGGGAGATCGTCGGCCCCTGGAGCGTCTATCTCGGTGTGATGCACTGTGACGGCCACAGCTTGTAACTACACAACGTTCCGACTCGGAGAATGCAGAACGGATGACAGGGTCCCAGTCGCCAAGAGTACGCGTAATCGATTCTCATACCGGTGGTGAGCCCACCCGTGTTGTTGTGAGCGGTGGCCCTGATCTGGGCCGGGGTCCGCTGGCCGAGCGCCTGGAAATCTTCCGCAGCCAATACGATAGCTTCCGCTCCGCGGTGGTCAACGAGCCGCGCGGATCCGATGTAATGGTCGGTGCTCTGCTCTCCGAGCCCACCGATCGGTCGTGCGCGGCCGGCGTCATCTTCTTCAATAATGTTGGCTATCTGGGAATGTGCGGCCACGGCACAATCGGACTGGTAGCCACCCTGGCTTTCATGAAAAAGGTCGCGCCCGGGGAGCATCGCATTGAAACTCCGGTGGGAACTGTAAGTGCCGTTCTCGATCCCAACGGCGAAGTCACAGTCAACAACGTCCCCAGCTTTCGCCACGCCGCAAACGTCGCAGTGAATGTGCCCGGCCATGGCGCTGTACGAGGCGATATCGCCTGGGGGGGAAACTGGTTCTTCCTGGTTCGCGAACATCCCCTGAGTCTCTCCCTCAAGAATGTCGAAGAACTCACGAATTTCACCTGGGCCATCCGCATCGCTCTCCGCGAGCAAAACATCACGGGCGCGCAAAATCAGGAAATCGACCATGTGGAGCTCTATGGCCCGTCAGATCTGCCTTCCGTTGACAGCAAGAATTTCGTTCTCTGTCCCGGCAAGGCATACGACCGCTCACCGTGCGGCACCGGAACCAGCGCCAAACTCGCCTGTCTCTACGCCGACGGCAAACTCAAGGAAGGCCAGGTGTGGAAGCAGGAAAGTATTGTAGGCAGCGTGTTCGAGGGCAGCGTCAAGGTTCGCGACGGAAAGGTTCATCCCAGCATTCGCGGCTCGGCCTTTGTGAACGCCGAGGCAGAACTGGTGCTGGATCCTGGGGATCCTTTCTGCCTCGGCATTCGCGCTTTGAGCACGGAAGACGAGGTTTGAAAGCCGGAAGGCCGCAGCCGGCCGACGCCGGTTCTAGCTGGATCTGGTCTGCTGCCCGGCGTCCGGCGACCACTGCTCGAGCTTGACCAGCCAGTTCGCGGGCTCTGGAAGGATCGCGAACGTCGGCAAAGGCCCGCGGATCATCGCCACTTCGTCGCAGCAGTGGAACCGCGGACAGGCGTGGCAATCTTTGTAAATCTTGTCCGGGATATCCTCGCGCTGCGCCACCGAAAATCCCTGCGCGGCAAAGAAGTCCGGCTTGCGCGTGAACAGGCAAATACACTGTACCTTGTGGCGCTTGGCTTCAGCCAACAGGGCCTTGACCAGGCGCCCGCCGCCACCCTTGCCTTGAGCCCAGGGCGCAACCGTGATCGAGCGAATCTCCGCCAGATGCGTGCCATACAGATGCAGGGCGCCACAGCCGATGATGCGCCCGTCCTCCTGCTGCAAAACCACGAAGTCGCGAACGTTCTCGCAGATCTCCGGCAGCGTGCGCGGCAACAGCGTGCCGTCCCCGGAGTAAGCGCAGATCAGTTCATGAATATGTTCTGCATCCGGCAGAATTGCTTTACGCGTGCGCATGGACCTCCTCGCGAAGTGTTTCGATTTTCTTTCTGGCCGCAGCAAGCGCATGCCGCACGCGGGCTGGCGCCGTTCCGCCCGGAACGTCGTGTACATCGAGCACAGAAGCCAGCGTCAGCGATTCGAAAAAATCCTCGCCAAATGCAGGACTTAAACTTTGCAGATCTTTCAACGGCAACTGGTCGAGTTCGCAGCCCCGTTCGAGGCACATCTGCACCGCCTTGCCGACCCGCTCGTGCGCCAGGCGCGACGGAACCCCGCGCTTCACCAGGTAGGTCGCCGCCGCCCAGGCATTCATGAATCCCGACTCAGCCGCCTGCTGCATGGTCTCGCGATGAAATTCGACCGCCTTCATCCATCCCGCTGCCAGCGGCAACATCTCGAGCAGGGTGTCGGCAGCGCCGAACAGCGACTCCTGGGTTTCCTGCAGATCCTTGTTGTAAGCCAGCGGCAGCCCCTTCAGCGCAACCATGAGCGCCGTCGCGTGGCCGACAACGCGCCCGCTCTTTCCCCGGACCAGCTCCAGCAGGTCCGGATTCTTCTTCTGCGGCATGGCGCTGCTGCCGGTGGAATAAGCCTCCGGCAATTCCAGAAACCCGTATTCCTCGGAAGAGAACAGGATCATCTCTTCCGCCCAACGGCTCAAATGCAAGGCCAGCAGCGACAGCGCGTGGACGAACTCCAGCACAAAATCGCGATCGCTGGTGGCGTCGATGCTGTTCCGGGTGGCGGCGTCAAAGCCCAGAGTCTCGGCCATGAGGCCGCGATCGAGCGAAAGCGTGGCCCCGGCAACCGCGCCCGAACCCAACGGACATACATTCAGGCGCCGGCGGCAATCGGCCAGGCGCTCGGCGTCGCGCAGAAACATCTCCACGTAAGCCAGCAGCCAGTGCCCCAGCAGAACCGGCTCCGCTCTCTGCAGATGGGTGTAAGCCGGCATCGCCGCCTCACCAGCCTGTTCCGCGCGCTGGGCAAAGACTCCGCACAACTCGCCCAGTCGATGCCGCAATTGATCAATGGCAGCGCGAACATAAAGCCGCAGATCGGTCGAAATCTGCTCGTTGCGGCTCCGTCCGCTGTGCAGCTTGTAGCCGACATCCCCGATCAGCGCCGCCAGCTGCTTCTCGACGAAGTGGTGGACATCCTCGGCCTCGTCGTCTTCCAAAAACGACGGCGAAGCCGCAGCCCGCTCGCCAATCTGCTTGAGCCCCTCGAGAATGCCGATGAGTTCGTCGGCGGACAGAACCCCCGCGTTTTTCAGGGCACGGGCGTGCGCCCCGCTGGCCGCGATCTCGTAACGCAGCAGGCGCCGGTCAAACTCGAAAGACCGCTGCCACCGCTCAAAATCCGGGTCCAGCGGCTGCCGGAACCGGCCCGACCACATCTTCATCGTGTGACCTCGATCCGCGCCTTCGCCCGCGACCGCGCCGGCAGGCCCAGAATGCGAATGAATCCCTCCGCGTCCTTCTGGTCATACCCCGCCCCCATCGTGAAGGAAGACAGATCGGTGCGATACAGCGAATTCTCCGACTCGCGGCTCACCACCGACACGTTGCCCTTGTAAAGCGACAGCGTCACCTTGCCCGTCATCGGTTCCTGGGTTTTATCGATAAACGCATCCAGAGCCTCGCGCAGCGGCGTAAACCACAGCCCGAAGTAAACCAGTTCCGCATACTTCAATCCGATGTGCTGCTTGAAGTGCGCCACGTCGCGCTCCAGGCAGAGTGCTTCCAGTTCGCGATGCGCTGCAATCAAAAGGGTTCCGCCCGGAGTCTCATAGCATCCCCGCGACTTCATGCCCACGAACCGGTTCTCCACCAGATCCACACGGCCAACGGCATTGCGCGCGCCGATCTCATTCAGCAATTCCACCAGGGACACGGGATCCATCTTCATCTCGTTTACCGAGACCGGAACTCCATGCGCAAACCCGATGCCGACATGCTCTTCTTTATCCGGCGCCTCCTGGGGCGATTTCGTGATCTGCCAGGTTGTCGGCAGCGGCCGATTCGCCGCATCCTCCAGCTCCCCGCCTTCATGGCTGATGTGCCACAAGTTGCGGTCCCGGCTATGAATCTTCTCGCGCGAAGCCGCCACCGGAATCCCATGGGACTCGGCGTAATCGAGACAATCCTCCCGGGACTTCAGGTTCCACTCCCGCCAGGGGGCGATAATCTTCAGCTCGGGCGCCAGCGCCTGGTAGGTCAACTCAAACCGAACCTGATCATTCCCCTTGCCGGTGCAGCCGTGCGCCACCGCCGTTGCCCCTTCCCGCCATGCCACTTCCACCTGATGCTTGGCAATCACCGGCCGCGCCAGCGAAGTGCCGAGCAGATACTTGTGCTCGTAGACCGCCCCGGCCTTCAGGGCGGGGAACACATATCCCGTCAAAAACTCCTCGCGCAGATCCTCCACCACGACCTTCGTCGCGCCGGTCGCATAAGCCTTCTTCACGACCGCTTCGATGTCATCTCCCTGGCCAACATCGCCCACCATGGCGATGACGTCATAGGAATAGTTCTCCTTCAGCCACGGAATAATGATGGAAGTATCAAGTCCACCCGAATAAGCCAGAACCACTTTGTCACGCATGAGCACTCCTCACGGGCAGTCGCACCGCGCCGCCCAGCAATAAATAAAGAATAGCTTTCTGAACATGCAGGCGGTTTTCCGCCTGCTCGAAAACCACGGAATTCTCCGAGTCCATCACCTCGTCGGTGACTTCCTCGCCGCGATGCGCCGGCAAACAATGCATGAACGCCGCATGGGGCGCCGCCACCGCCATCATCTCCCGGTTCACCTGATAGGGATGAAAGATCTCCGCCCGCTTCGCCGCCTCGCTCTCCTGCCCCATGCTGGCCCAGGCGTCGGTGTACACCGCATCGACCTCCGCGACCGCGGCCTGGGGGTCCGTGAAAAACTCAATCCGCGCGCCCGTCTGCCGGGCATACTTCCGCGCATCCGCCACGATCTGCGGATGGCAGGGGTAGCCTTTGGGGGTCGCGATGCGGATCGACGATCCCAGGCAGGCGCAGGTCAGCAGCAGCGAATGCGCCACATTGTTGCCATCCCCCACATAGGCCAGCGTGATCTTGTTCAGATCGCCGAACCGCTCCTCGAGCGTGAAGTAGTCCGCCAAAGCCTGGCAGGGATGCTCCAGCTCGCTGAGCGCGTTAATCACCGGCACCGACGCATACTGCGCCATGGACTCGATCGTCGCCTGGGCAAACGTGCGCAGCACGATCACGTCGACCCAGCGTTCCAGGTTGTGGGCCACATCGCTCAAGCTCTCTCGCGCGTCCAGCCGGGCGTGCGACTGATCGACGAACATCGCCGTCCCGCCCAGGCTCACCATGCCCGCTTCGAACGTCAGCCGCGTGCGCAGCGATGGCTTCTCAAAAAACATCACCATCTGTTTGCCCGCCAGCGCCCGCGAAAACACCGACGGCCGCGACTTCATCAATTCCGCCAGATGCAGCACCGCCCGTACGCCCTGCGGTCCCAGGTCGCGAGTCGAGATCAAATCCGGGCACCAGAAAATGCCGGGAAAGGTATCCGGCACAACCGGTGTCTTCTTTTGCAGTGGAGAATTCAACTTGTTACCTCTTTCCAAAGTTCCTTTTTGATGCATGCTCGAATACAAAGGGCGCGAAAATCTACGCGCAGGTGACCTCAGTTCCGCAATTTAATTTCGTCAGATAAAACTGCGGCAGCGACTCGGCCTCCGCCGCCGGCAAAATCCGCACCCGCCCCACTCCCTGTTTCAGCGCCCGCGTGCAGGCCGCCAGCTTGGGCAGCATCCCGCCGCTGATGATCGAGCCGGCAGCCATATCCTGCGCCTGCTTGGTGCTCAGCCACGGAATCACCGCTCCGTCCGCACCTTTGACTCCCGGCACGTCGGTCAGGAAAATCAGCGCGTCGGCATGGCAAGCCGCCGCACAGGCTGCCGCCATCTCGTCGGCATTGACGTTGTAGTACTCGCCATCGGCTCCGAGCGCCAGGGAAGCCAGAACCGGAATGCCGCCCTGCTGCCACAGCGCCTCGATCCAGCACGGTTCGGCAAAGCAAATCTCGCCCACGAATCCCAGATCGTTTCCGCTGATATGCTTCCGCCGGGCGCGGAACGTCATCCCATCGCCGCCGCAAAAACCAACCGCCGGCATGCCCGCAGCCTGAATCGCCGCCACCACCTTCTTGTTCATCATGCCGCCCAGCACCATCAGCGCCACGTCCCGGGTCTCGGCGTCGGTCACGCGCAGCCCGTCCACAAATTCACTCTGCTTTCCCAGCTGCTTCAGCACCCGCGTCAGGGCGCTGCCCCCACCGTGCACCACGGCCACGCGATGCCCATCCTGAGCCAGTTCCGCGATCGCCCGCGCGCACTTGCGCAGGGTCGCGGCATCTTCCAGGGCGGCTCCCCCCACCTTGATCACGATTGTCACTCGAGCCCCTCTTCCTCTGACCATCCGTACATCAGATTCATGTTTTGTACCGCCTGGCCCGCTGCTCCCTTGAGCAGATTGTCAATGCAGGAAATCAACACCAGCCGCCGGCCGTCCTCCGCCAGACAAAACCCCAGATCACAGTAGTTGGTGTGCAGAGAAAACTGCACCTCGGGCAGTCGCGGCGTGGGAAACACCCGCACCCAGCGCTTGCCCGCATAAAAATTCCGGAAGCACGATTCCACTTCGAGCGGCGTCATCGCGCGCTCGAGCTGCACGTAGATGGTCGACAAGATCCCGCGCGGAATGGGCAACAGATGCGGCGTGAAGATCAGCTCCTGATCCCGCAGCCCCAGCTGTTCCACCATCTCTCCCAGGTGCCGGTGATTGAACACCGAATACGCCGAAAGGTTGTCCGCCACCGACACGAAATGCGTCTTCGCCGTGGGTTCCTTGCCAGCTCCCGACACCCCCGACTTCGAATCGGAAATAATCCCCCGGCTGCGATCCACCAGGCCCGCTTTCAGCAGCGGTGCCAGTGCCAGAATCACCGACGTGGCATAACACCCCGGGTTGGCCACCAGTTCGGCACCCCGAATGCGCTCCCCATTCAGTTCCGAAAGCCCATAGACCGCGTTGTCGGTCAGCCGCGAAGCGGTTTGAGCATCCGAGTCCTGAAATCCATAAATCGCCCGATGCTGCTCCTGCTTCAAACGCCAGGCGCCGCTCAAATCGATCACGCGGATGCCCTCGGCCAGCGCTTCCGGCACCAGCATCCGTGAAACCTCATGCGGGGTCGCGAGAAACAGCAATTCGACACTCTGCTGCTTCAGTGCCGGCCAGGCCAGCGAGTGCAGCGGATACCCGCCGTCGCCCGACAGAACCGGAAACACATCCGCCAGATCGCGAGCGCCGGCGCTGTCCGCCGCCCGCTTCAACAAAAACGGCTTCTCCAGCCGCGGATGCCGCAGAAGAATCCGGGTCAACTCCAGCCCGGAGTAGCCCGTCGCGCCCAGCAGGGCGGTCTTGAGTTTCGCAGCCATCAGCCGAGCATCTCCTCGATCCGGCCCGCAAGGGTCCGTGCCTGGTCCTTGTCCGGACAGACAATAAGGATCGTGTCATCCCCAGCGAGCGTGCCCACGACCTCGGGCCAGTCCGCTTCGTCCAGCGCCGCCGCCACCGGCTGCGCGCTGCCCACAATCGTCTTCACCACCAGCAGGTTCTGCGCGGAGCGAAGGTCGAGCACAAACTCCCGCACCAGCCGCGAAACCGGAGGCAGCGCCGCCCCGGCCCCGTTCTCTCCGTGGGGCAGGGAATAACCCTGCGGCGTCTTGCTCAGATTCAGGTCGCGAATGTCCCGGGAAAGCGTAGCCTGCCCCACTTTGAAGCCCCGCCGCCGCAAATGCCGCTGCAAATCGTCCTGGCTGGCGATGGTCCCGTGCTTCAGCACGTCCAGCACCGCCCGTTGTCGCAAAGTCTTATTCATAGTGAATAAATATTCACCCGCGTGAATATTTATCTCTATCTTAAAAAACTGAGCGGGAATGTCAAGAACAAATATGGCTGCGATTGCTTTTGTACGGCCACTTCGGCAAGGGTGAGCCAGGGGAAATGCACCCCGAGGAAAGTAGCCCCGGGACCGGCCGCGACTTGTTAGACTACTTCGCGGTCCCGAAGCGCATTTTTCGCGCGGAGAGGCAATGAACTCCAAACCCACCCTGGTTGCCGAACTCGTCGCCGAATTCCTCGGAACCTTCGTCCTGATTCTGTTCGGCACCGGCGTGGTGGCCATGGTGGTGCTGTTTCCCACCGGCAATCCCGGCGAAACCATCCACGGCGGGTTCACCAACGTTACCCTGGGCTGGGGACTCGCGGTCACGATGGGCATCTACGTCGCCGGAAAGATCTCGGGAGCGCACTTGAACCCGGCCGTGACCTTGGCCCTCGCTCTGTTCCGAAAATTTCCCTGGGCCAAGGTGATCCCCTACTCTGCCGCGCAAACCGTGGGAGCCTTCGCGGCCGCCGCGCTGGTGTACTGGAATTACCGGCCCGCCTTCCATCAGGTCGATCCGCAACTCGATCACACCGCCGGCGTGTTTACCACGTTCCCGGCCTTTCCCGGAATGCCGCAGGCGGGATTTCTCGACCAGCTCATCGGCACCGGGTTGCTGGTCCTGCTGATCTTTGCCATCACCGACGAATTCAACCTGCCCCCGGGAGCGAATCTGGCCCCGTTGATGATCGGGCTGGTGGTGGTGGCGATTGGCATGAGCTTCGGGGGAATGCATGGGTACCCCATCAATCCCGCCCGCGACTTCGGCCCAAGGCTGTTCACCGTGGTGGCAGGGTTTCGCAACAATGGCCTCACCGACGGCACGCACGTCTGGTGGGTCCCGGTCGTGGCGCCGCTGCTGGGAGGGTTGGCCGGCGCAGCCATCTACGATTTCGGGATCCGCCGCTTTTTGCGCTCGTAACCATCTTTATGCTTTGCTTGGTCGGAAGCGGGCGGGGAGGAAAAGTCGTCAGCGGCGAAGCGGCCAGGGAACCCGGCCCACCGTACACCCCGCGGGACGCAATCCGGTATCGAATCAGCCCCGCAGGGGGCGAACGAAAATCTGGATGAACATCGAACCCAAGCTGCCCACCGGCAACCGACTGTTGGAGAGGCCCCTTTGAACTACGTCCTGGCGCTCGATCAAGGCACGACCAGCTCGCGAGCACTCCTGTTTGACCGAAACCGCTCGATCCGCGCGGCCGCGCAAAAAGAATTCGATCAAATCTTTCCCCAACCCGGCTGGGTCGAGCACAACCCCGAGCAAATCGCCTCTTCCCAATTCGAGGTCGCTCTCGAGGCCCTCGCCCAAGCCGGGGCCGATCCCGGCGAAGTGGCTGCCATGGGAATCACCAACCAGAGAGAAACCACCATCGTCTGGAACCGCGAAACCGGCAGGCCCATCCACAACGCCATCGTCTGGCAGGATCGCCGCACTGCTGATTTCTGCGAGCGCCTCCGCAGCCAGGGCCACGGCCCCCTGATCCAGCAACGCACCGGCCTGCTCATCGATTCCTATTTTTCCGCCAGCAAAATCGCGTGGCTGCTCGACAACGTCTCCGGCGCGCGCGCGCTCGCCCAACAAGCGAAACTCGCCTTCGGCACGGTCGACACCTGGCTCCTCTGGAAGCTCACCGAGGGAAAGATCCACGCCACCGATGCCAGCAACGCTTCCCGCACCATGCTCTTCAACATCCACACCGGAGCATGGGACCACGAACTCCTCGACCTGCTCGGGATTCCCGCGTCGATGATGCCGGAAGTCCGTTCTTCGAGCGAGGTCTACGCCAAAACAAGCCTCGCCGGACTCGAGGGAATTCCCATCGCCGGCATCGCCGGAGATCAACAATCGGCGCTGTTTGGCCAGCGCTGCACTACCCCCGGCCTGACCAAGAACACCTACGGCACGGGATGCTTCATGCTGCAAAACACCGGCCGGCGCGCCGTCCCGTCGTCGAATCGGCTGGTCACGACGGTGGCTTGGAAAATCGGAGAGGTCACCGAGTACGCGCTCGAAGGCAGCGTCTTTGTGGGTGGGGCAGTGGTGCAGTGGCTCCGCGACGGCCTCGGCCTGATTGGCAAATCCGGGGAAGTGGAAGCGCTGGCCAAGTCCGTGCCCGACAACGGCGGAGTCTACTTCGTCCCGGCGTTCGTCGGCCTGGGCGCCCCGCACTGGGATTCCTACGCCCGCGGCTCCATCTTCGGACTCACCCGCGGCAGCACGGCCGGACACCTCGCCCGCGCAGCCGTCGAGAGCATCGCCTACCAGGTTGCCGATTTACTCGACGCCATGCGCCGCGACTCCGGCGACGCAGTCGAAGAACTCCGGGTCGACGGCGGAGCCGCCGCCAACGACAGCCTCATGCAATTCCAGGCCGATATCCTCGGCATCCCGGTCTTCCGTCCCGCCGTAACCGAAACCACCGCCCTGGGCGCCGCCTCCCTGGCTGGCCGTGCCGTCGGCTTCTGGCCCGCAGATCCCGGTCCGTTCGAATCAGCCACGCATCGCCGCTTCGAACCAAACATGCCGCCAGCTCAGGCGGCCAACCTGCGCAATCGCTGGAACGAGGGGGTCGCGCGGTCGAAGGCGTGGGAGACGTCGTAGCGCCGCCATACTCGGAATGCGAGAGCCGTGTCAGGGTTCATACCAAAACACCGCTCCTTTGGTGATCGCAGGCAGCTGAAAGCGAACAGAATCCCCCTGCCGAGTTCCAGCCACCGCCTCGACCTGGCCCAGAAACGGCAAAAAGTATCCTTTCTCGCGCTTTGACCGGACCGTAACCTCCACTCCACTCTGCGGCGTCTGGAGCGAATTCGACCCGCCCTTCAACCCGGCGAAATTGGCGAAGAAGCAGTTGACATGCCCATCCGGGGTCCGGGCAATCGAAGTCGCAATCTTTGTCGATGCCTGAATCCGCACCGCATCCCCGCCCTTCAAGCTGGAAAAGAATTCTGCCTCGGAATCCGGCGACGCCTGATCGAAATCTTTTTCCATCGCCCGGTTGTATGCCTTGCCCGGATCTTCCGCCATCCGCACCACATTCTCCGGGCTCTCAAGCCCGGTGGCGTCAGACCCGGTAATGACCACACGACCGCCCCGCCGGACAAATTCCTTGAGCCCGCTCTTCTCGCTTTCATCGAGTACCCTCACGTCCGGCAGGACCAGCGTCCTGCCATGAAAATCTGCCAAGGTCCGCGGCGTCACAATCTGAAACTCAAGATGCTTCTCGATCAGCAAAATCAAAATCCCGCGATAGGACGCGATGAACTCGCCGGCAAAAAAGTTCCGCGTCTGGGGCGAAAAATAAACCCCAACGGGATCAATCGGCCCCCGCGGCAAGTAAAACGTCTTCTCATGCTCCTGGATCCAGGAAAAGATCTTCGTCCGCGTAGCCAGATCGTTCGATCCTGCCATCGAATGCCCGGGCGCATCCCAGAAATTCGCCCCCGCCATCACCTCCGACATTGCCAGATTCATCATGGCTTCGCGCTTGTCGACGACCTTATCGCCATCCCAGGAGTAATTCAGAATCCAGGTCGCCTTCCCCTCGGCAAACGCCCGAAAGGAATGCATCCCCACCTGATAGCGAAACCAGTCCAGCGGCTCCCGCCCGGAAGCCAGGTGGTTGCCTTCGCCAAACTCATACTCATGCGCAATCGCATCCACCACCGCATACATGCTGTAGACGTCGGCACCCACCCGCACCGCCTCTTCCTCAATCCCGGGATAAATCTCCGGAATAATCTTGATCTCGGGATTCACCGCCTTGGCGTCCCGCCCGATTTCTGCCATGAAATCGGTAAAGGTCTGAATCCGGAATGCCACCCACTTGCGAAACGCCGGATCGGAAAAATCTCCGAGCTTCAAATCATGCTTCGCATCGAGCCCGGTCTGCCGCTTGAACTCCCCCACCGTGTAGTCGTCAAAGCTCGCCCAGGTGTCTTCCCATCCCTCGAAATGCGTCATCCAATAGGGAATGTCGACATAAATCCCGTCAATCCCGGTCGCCGCAATCTGCCGCACGCGCTCCATATAAATCTTGCGCCACTCCGGCGCATAGGGAGTCACCCACACGTCCTCATCTCCCGGACGGATCCAGAACGCCGTCCCTCCCCCGAAAATCGCCGGCTCTCCGGTTATCTTCCGCTGCAGCCAGTCCGGGTGATCCTTCGCCAGCGTGTGCGCAACCTGGTCCCCATGGGCGGTAATGCACTCCGTCCCGGCGATGTAGACGAAGGCATGATTGCCCGCCTTGTGCGCCGCTTCCGCCACCTCCCGAATCGCCCTCAGCTTCTCCTCCGGCTGGACAAAGCTTTCGTACCGGCCCTCGATGTCGTTGTCCACTTCAATTCCAGACACCCCGCTCCCGCTGGCCTTGCGCACGATCTCCTCGGCGTCGCCGCCCCGCAGTCCATAAGCGCCGATGCGCACATAGTTGGTCCAGTCCTGATGCCCCGCACCCGGCCCGGCATTCTGCGCCAGCAACAAAAGGCCGCACCCGCCGAGAGCGAGTGCGGCCAAAAGGGAAACTCTGTTTTTCTTCATGAGCTCAACCCGACAACTCCCGTTCCTCAGAATTCAAATCTCAATCCAAACTGGAAGGTTCGCGGCAAATATCCCGAAGCACTCGACGAAATCGTCCCGAACGCGGCGTCTCCAAAGCCCGTGTCGGGCGATGCAAATCGTTCATGGTTGGCCAAATTGAAAATCTCGCCGCGCACATCGATCTTCATGCCTTCCTTGGGCACAAACGATTTGTAGATGTTCATGTCCACGTTGTGAATTCCGTTCACCCGCAAGCCGGGAAAATAGCGGGGCGCATTCCCCGGAATCTGATCGCCGGGATCCTGAAAGCAACTGCTATTGAAGACCGGAGCCCCGGTCATGGCTGCGGTTGTGTTACTGACTCCGCTCTTGAGCTGGGAGCAGATCACATTCGGACGCTGGCTCCCGTTGGCCAGCCGCCCAAAGGAATCGAAGATTGCCATCGGCTGTCCCGACTGCTCGCTGATCATGGTTGCGATCGACCAGCCTCCGACCACGGCATCCAGCGCTCGATTCATGTCGCCGCCAATCCACTGGTTCCGGCCCACCGGCAGGTCCACCACCAGCGCCGCCGCCAGCCGCTCGGGCGTGTCGTTGGCGCTGATCGAGTGCTCCAGATTCAGCCGGTCCAATTGTTGGGGCAACCCTTTGCCCACCGATCCCACCCAGTCGTTTCGGCCCGCCGAGGAATTGTCGGTGGATTTCGAAATCGTATAGCTCCCTTCAAAGCTGACGTTGTGCGACGTGCGCTTCTGGAATCGCACCTGCATCGCGTTGTACCAGGAACTGGCCTCTTCGATCATCAGCCCTTCGAAATCCCCGGTGAATTGCGGATAGGGATTCAGCAAATTTCCCAGCGGAATCTGCGGGCTGCTGTAGAGCGAATCGGGCTCGTTGAAGCACGGCCCCGGAGCACAGGGGGGAGTGAACATCGCGTAGAACGGATTGTTCACCAGTTGCTCGAGGAAGTTACTCACGCAGCTGTCCGCCGAACAAGTCGGATCCGTCGGCGTCACCGCCGCTGCGATCTGCGCCAGCTGCGTCGACGAAATGAAGTCACGGTTGTTGGTTCCGGCCCACGGCAGGTGGATGGCCCGGTTGGCCACGTAATCCACGCCCAGCACGATCTGGCCTGGCAGTTCCCGCTGAATTCCCAGGTTCCACTGGTAAATATCTGCGTCTCGCGCCGCCGTCGTGCCCAGGTCGTTGTTGTTGGCGTACCCCCAGACCGCCAGCGGACCATACTGCGTGCCCTGCGGCCCGGTGAAGCCGTTGGGGAAAGGATTCGAAAGGGATGCGAGCGGCGTGCCGTTCGAAAAATTGCTTTGCGTGAAAAATATCGTCGCCGTCTTGCTGAACGCGGTTCCCGGGTACTGGAAATTGGTCGCCGGACTCATGCCAAAATACACTCCGGCCCCGCCTCGCACCACGGTCTTCGAATCGATTCCGTAGGCGAAGCCCAGTCGTGGTCCGACGTCGCTGCGGTAGACCGGAACGCTCCTCATGCCCGCGGTGGGAAATTGCGTGGTTCCAAAAATCTCCATCGTCGAGGGCAGGTTCAATCCCACCCCCTGCATGGCGGCCTGGGCGCTGGTTCCGTCGGCCGGGCTGCTCAGATCAATGCTCACCCCGCTATCGGCGGTGAAATTACTAAACTGGATCCGGTTGAGGCGCTCGTTGTACGGGGTGCTCCACTCGTAGCGCAGCCCCAGGTTCAGCGTCAGCCTCGAATTGACCTTCCAGTCGTCCTGAATATAAAAGCCCGTCTCGCCAGACCGGTTCGCCACCGACGGCAGCACTTCGAGCGAAGTGGGCGTGCTGGAATAGGGATTGACGTTATCCGCATAGCCGAACAGAAGGCTGGCGAACGGATTGCCGGTCAGATTTCCGTTCGCATCGGTTTCACTGTTCGGCGTCGGCGAGGTCACATAGTCGGAGAAGTTGAACGTACCGGTCGGGTCATTGGGCTGAAAAAAGTTGTTGTAGAAAATCCGCTGCTCGCCGCCAATCTTGAGCAGGTGCCGTCCCCTTGAAATCACCAGCTGCGAAGAATAGCTCACCAGTGTGTGCGCGAATGTAGTGTTCAGGCAGCACCCGTCGAACAGGTCCGCCGAGGTGGAGGCGTTCGATGCCAGGGCCGCGCCGGTCATATAGAACGCCGGCATCCGGTCGAATCCATTCGCTTGTTCGAGCAACGGCGACAGTCCCGGAGTCCCGCTGGGCAGCGAGGCGTTAAAACTGGATATGGTCGGGATGTTCGACGTCTCCACCTCGTGCACGCGGTCCACGGCCGCCCGCGACGTCCAGATGATTCGCGGATTGATCGTCCACGTATATTCGAACGAAGCGTTTTGCGCCGTCGTCGGAGTGCTTCCAATGCAGTCTCCGCCTCCGTTGTTCGCGAATCCATCTCCCACGAAGCAGGGAGTGTAATAATTGGAATTTGACCGGCTGTAACGCCCGAAGATCCGGTGTTGGTCGTTGATCTGGTGATCGATTTTGATGTCGAACTGGTAGTCAGGCGCGTTCGCGATGCCGCTGAACAGATAGTTATTGAATTCTCCGGCGCCCGGCACATTCGGCTTGGGGTAGAGATTCAACACCGCCGCTCCGATGGGGTCCACTTCGCTCGAAGGAATGACGTTGGCCGGTCCCGTCGGATTGCCCTTGATATCGTATCCTACCTGCGGCCTCACGCAGCTGCCGGCGCTGCATACCACCCGCGTCGGGTCGTAAATATTGGTGGCGGTCGCCGAAAAATCATAGCCGGTGCCGGTCGAGCCGCGCTCGGCCAGGGTCGGCACCGTCGCAATGTTGTTGAACGCGCTGTTCGAACGGACTTTTTCGAAATCGCCGAAGAAAAAGGTCCGATTCTTGAGGATCGGTCCGCCGATCGAAAATCCTCCCTGGTCGCGCTTGCTGTCCGGTTTGGGGTTCGGGGCAGGATTAAAGAAATCGCGCGCGTCCAACTGCGAGCGCTGCAGAAAGTACCACCCGCTCCCGTGAAACGAGTTGGTTCCGCTTTTCAGCACCATGTTCACCACGGTACCGCCGTTGTTGCCGAACTCGGCCGAGAAGCTGTTGTTCTGCACCTTGAATTCCTGCACCGCTTCCACCACGGGCTCGTAATAGACGTTCGAGTTTCCCCCTTCGCCCTGCTCCGGAGCGCTGATCAATGCCCCGTCCAGCCTCACTTCGGCGGTCGCATTTCGCTGCCCGTTGGAAACGAAATTGGTTCCGCTCGGATAATTGTCCATCGTCCCAGACCCCGCCGCTTCGGTCACACCGCCGGACAGGAAGGTCAGCCCAAAGAAGTTGCGATTGATCAGCGGAATTTCCTTCACGTACTCGCCGGTGACCTCGGTGCCCAGCGTCGCGCTGTCGGTGTCCAGCAAGGGCGCGGTCTGCGTGACCTCGATCGACTCGCTCACGCTCAGCGGGTGCAGCACAAAATCCACGCTGGTCTGCTGATCGACCTGCAACACCACGTTCTGCTTCTCGGACGCCCGGAACCCGGAAGCCTCGACCTTCACCGTGTAGGTAGCCGGGCGCAACCCGGTAAAGAAATACTGTCCGTGATCATCTGTGCGCGCGGTTTCGGAAATATTGGTGCCCACGTTCGTGATGGTCACGCTGGCATTCACCACCAGGGCACTGCTCTGATCCGTCACCCGCCCGCGCACCTGCGCCTCATACGCCCCCTGCGCCAGCACCACGGTCGCGCTCAGCAGGATCACTCCGAGAGGAAGGACGGGAGCAGCGAAGAAAGCGAAACGGCAAAAGTGGACCCGCATGGCAGACTCCCCACACCGGCTTTCATATTATTACGAGTTAAAACTATTACTTTCGTTTATGGCGAAAGTCAAGACAATTCGCAACCCGGATTTCTGGGATCGCCCGCGGAAAAACCGCCCGCCGCGAACCTGCCGCGTGCGCTTTTCCCGCGCCGTTGGCGCACGAAAACGCCTGTCCCGGGCGGAGCTGGAGACGGGGCTTTTGTCCCGCGAACAGTCGCACCCCTCGGATGCACGAGGCGAAGGCGTCTCATCGCTTCACCTGGTTTTTCGTGTACTCTGGTCCGCTGCTGTCAGCGAGTCCGACACACCACAAATATGCATCGTCCTGGTTCCGCATTGATCCCGGCGCTGATCTTCGTTTTGCTGGCCGCGGCTTCCTCCCATGCCGCTCGGTCCCCGCAGGCGTCCCGCCGGGGGGATCGGCTTTTTCTTGCGAACGAAAACATCTCCGCCACATGGTCCGTCGAGGACGGTGTACTCCGCTGGCAAGGCCTCACCAATCACTACACCGGAGACACTCTGGCCCTCGATGGCAGCCCATTTGCATTCGTTCCGAAAGAAGGTGCGGTTCTCCGCGCCGGCGATTTCAGAATTGTTGGCGAGCCGGCGATCGAAGAGGTTCCCATTTCCTCCACCTCGTCTCGTGCCGCCGATCACGTCTCAGGCCGCCAGGTCCGCATCGAACTCGACGGTGCGACCGTTCACGTTACCTGGAAAGCCATCCTTCGCGAAGGCACAAACTACGTACGCCAGGAAGTAACCATCCGGGCGCAGCAGCCATTTCCGCTCTCCCGGATCGTCCTGGTCGACGCCCTGATTCCCAACGCCGCAGTCTCCGGCCAGGTCAAAGGATCGCCCGTCAGCGCGGGCACCTGGTTCGCCGGATTCGAACATCCCCTTTCCGAATGCCGCGTGCGCCATCACCGCGCCACCTGCTGGCTCTCCCGCGAACTCCCCATCCAGGCTGGCCAAAGCGTCACCTACTCATCGGTCTTCGGGGCGACCGAGCGCGGCCAGCTCCGCCGCAACTTCCTCCACTACATCGAACTCGAACGCGCCCATCCCTACCGCACCTTCCTCCACTACAATTCCTGGTACGACCTCGGATACTTCGACCGTTACACGGAAAAGCAGGCTCTGGAGTCCGTCCGCGGCATCGGCGACCACCTCGGTAAAGAGCGCGGCGTCAAACTCGACAGCTTCCTGTTCGACGACGGATGGGACGATCCGGCCACCCTCTGGCACTTCAACCCCGGCTTCCCCGACGGCCTCGCCAATATAGGAAAGGCAGCGGCCGATTACGGTGCCGCCCCCGGCATCTGGTTGTCCCCCTGGGGCGGATACGATGAGCCAAAAAAGCAGCGCCTGGCCTCCGCCCGCGCGCAAGGATTCGAAACCAACGAGGGTGGCTTCGCTCTCTCCGGCCCGAAGTACTACCGTTATTTTCGCGACACCTGCTTTGCCATGATCGACGACTACGGCGTCAATCAATTCAAATTCGACGGCACCGGCAACGCCAACCAAGTGATCAAAGGCAGTGAATTCGACAGCGACTTCGACGCCGCCATCCATCTCATCGGCGAACTGCGTGCCAAAAAACCGGACATCTATATCAATCTCACGACGGGCACCTACCCATCGCCCTTCTGGCTGCTCTATGCGGACTCCATCTGGCGCGGCGGCGACGACCACAGCTTCGCCGGCGTCGGCTCCAGCCGCCAGCGCTGGATCACCTACCGCGACTCCCAGCTCTACCGCTGGGTCGTGGAAGATGGTGCGCTGTTTCCCATCAACTCGCTCATGCTGCACGGCATGATCTACGCGCGTTACGCCCAGCGTCTGGGCGATGATCCGGGAAACGACTTCCCCAGCGAGGTTCATTCCTATTTCGGCACAGGCACGCAGCTTCAGGAGATGTATATAACCCCGTCGCTGCTGAGCGCAGAAGACTGGGACGTGCTGGCCGAGACCGCCAAATGGTCGCGAG
>Ga0123356_10001429_pt1 | contig 26418 bp, 26 predicted proteins | sample TergutEmb28metaG_2_FD_92546 | JGI IMG/M metagenome (GOLD analysis project Ga0123356, IMG submission 92546) | Embiratermes neotenicus P3 segment gut microbial communities from Petit-Saut dam, French Guiana - Emb289 P3 | ecosystem: Host-associated > Arthropoda: Insects > Digestive system > Gut ...
GAAGACTATATTTTTTGGTATAATAACAAGAGACATCACAGAGCTTTAAATTACCAAACACCGCTTCATTGCGCTTTAACACTTCTTAATCACAAAAAGTCCAATATGTTATGAGATACTACATGGAGTCGTTTCTGGCGTCAAGAAAAGCTAAAATCATTTGCTCCATAGCCTGTTTTGTTTGGCCGGCGGGAGTCGGATAAAACCTGATTTTTCTGTTTCCGTCCTTATCTATTTCGGAAATAACATTATCGGTTATTTTATATTTGCCTTTGTCTTGGTAATTTGTGTATGAAAGCATGACGGAATGAATATTTAAAATATCTCTTTCGATAACATCTATATTTTGAAAACCATTGTGAATTATATCCAATGCGTCGCGATACCCCGCAATTTCTTCTTCATTATGATTTAACGGCGCGGAAGAATTATTAACAATTTCTTCTATTCTTTTGTCGCTTGTAACAATACCTTCTATCGCGTTTGAACCTTTAACGGATTGAACTTTTGCGATGCTTTCAAGCTTGGTAAAAATTTTTTGAAAATCTTTTTTGCGTACGTTTTCCAAAGACTTTAATTCCGCGATGCTGCTTGTAATGTTTATTAAATTAGCCGGAAGTAAAGAATTTTTTAAAAAAGAATAATCAAATTTTTTCATATATCACCTCTTTTACTACACAAATTATACACTAAAATGTGTAGTAAGTCAACATTTTGTGTATTATACTATACATTTTTTAAATAAAATGTGTAGTAAGCATATAAACTTATATAATTTCGGGATTATCCTTTGATGTACTATTTGTATAATTTGGGTATTTGTCACCCTGAGCGAAGCGAATGGGTCTGCCGTTAAAAGACAGATATTTCGACTTCGCAACTTCGTTGCTCCGCTCAATATGACAATTTAGCATGTAAAGAGATATTTCCGTATAATTTTTATGATAATATATAGCAGATACATATTTAAGCATATTCGAGGTTAATATGATTGGTTCCGTTTTTGCGTTTTTTAATAAACTTTTAAATAAAAGATATGAAAAAGAGAAATTTATTGTAAATTTGCGAAAGGCAGATGCTTTTCGCAAAAAAATAGAGAGTTTTGACGATTATATAACATGGAAACAACGTGATGAAATCATCGTAGATTATTCGGATGCCGGAAAATTTTTTGCGTATAAGACAAGATATTATAAAAAAGAAATCAAGGTTAAGAAGTTTAACGAGGTTTATAAAAACTTCAAAGAGTATATAAAAAAATATAACAAAGATTTTACGGAGAAAAAGAAAAAGGAGTTTGAAAGCTTTTTCGATAATGTCGAAAATAAAAAACTGGACGGGCAGCAAAGAGCGGCAATAATTACCGAAGAATATTCAAATTTAATTGTTGCTGGAGCCGGGACCGGTAAAACTTTAACGATTTTAGGCAAAGTCAAATATTTGATTGAAAAGAAAAATGTTAATCCGGATAAAATTTTATTGTTGTCTTTTACGAAAAAAACAGTCGGCGAATTAAATGAAAGACTGCAAAAATTAAACCTGCCTGTTTCGGCGGTGACTTTTCATAAATTAGGCTATGATGTTGTCAAAAAATACTCTGAAAATGCGCCGTCTGTGGCTGATGAAAATTTATTGAAAAACGTCGTTAAAGATTTTTTGAAAAAATGGATTTTGCAAAAGAAACCGTCATTGGAAAGTTTTATCCAATTTATCGCGTGTTATATGCTGATTCCGGAAGAAGACGATAAGTTTCGTTCTCTCGGTGAAAAAATAGACACTTTTAAAGGAATGGATTATGAAACTTTAAAATCAAAATGCGATATAGAGTCTAAAACCGGACAAAATGCTTTTGTAGTGGAACAAGTTAAAAGCGCCGAAGAATTAGCGATTGCCAATTTTTTGTTTTTAAACGGAATAGAGTATGAGTATGAAAAACTATATCCGTACGGCGATTATCCGTATCGTCCTGATTTCTATTTTCCGAAATACGATATCTGGTTAGAACACTTTGGAATCAGCAAAGACGGCAGGGCAAAATGGCTGTCCCCTTTTAACGAACAAAAATATTTGGAAGTAATACAGATTAAGAGAAAAAGGCACAAAGAATTTAAAACGAAACTTTTGGAAACATATTCTCATTATAATAAAGATAACATTTTGTTAGAGAAATTGGAGATAATGCTAAAAGAAGAAGGGGTGGAATTTAATCCGGTCAGCAGAGAAGAAATTTATAATAAAGTTGTCGGTCAGGATGAAAAATTCGGCTCCGAACTGCATAAACTAATTGAAAGTTTTATAAATTTAAGTAAATCAAAGAGAACATCTGATGAAGAACTGCAGTCTCTTTTTTCTGCTGAAAAAAATGTATTTATTCATGACAGGCAAAAGTTATTTCTTGATTTTGTACTGCCCATATCACAAAAATACGATGAAACATTAGCCGGGAGAAATGAAATCGATTTTAACGATATGATAAATTTAGCAACTGATTTAATTATAAAAAACGGATTAACTGACAAATACGACTATGTTATTATTGACGAATATCAGGACATTTCTTTCGCAAGATTTAAACTGATAAGCGCGATAAGAGATCTGTCAGACGCAAAATTGATTTGCGTCGGAGACGATTGGCAGTCAATTTATCGCTTTGCAGGCAGCGATGTGTCGCTGTTTAGTAATTTCGGCAAATTTGCCGGAGAGTTTGCATTGTTGTTAATTGAAAGAACTTACCGCAATTCGCAGCAGTTAATAGATATTTCCGCGAAATTTATTCAAAAAAACCCGCAGCAAATCAAGAAAAGTCCGGTATCGCAAAAAAGCTTAGAGTGTCCTGTTGAGTTTTTAAAATATGGGCAGCAGGACGAATGCAATATTTTACTGGATACAATCAGCAAAATTATTGAAGAAAACGGCATAGACAAAAAGATTTTAGTTTTAGGCAGACATAGTTTTGATATAGATAATATTTTAAAAAAAGACAGTTTGAGCAAAATTATAGAATACAATGAAAATACAGGCAATTTAAAAATTGCCTGTTTGGAAAATGCCGATATCAAATTTTATACTGTGCATAAAGCCAAAGGATTGGAAGCGGATTTTGTCATTGTTTTAAATTTGAAAAATGATATTTACGGTTTTCCTAATAAAATGACCGACGATCCGATTTTGTCGCTGTTATTAAGCGAAAAAGAAGACTTCCGTTTTGCCGAAGAAAGAAGGATGTTTTATGTGGCGATGACCAGAACCAAAAATAAAGTTTATTTATTAATACCAAAAGAGTCCGAATCATTGTTTATAAACGAAGTGATGATGAATTCCGGTTTTCTGATAGCCAAAGACGATGATGGTTTGGGGATTGTTCATTGTCCCTGGTGTCAAACCGGAAAATTAACGATAAGAAAAAATAAAGATACCGAAAAAGAATTCTTAGGCTGTACCAATTATCCGAAATGCAATCAGGCATATAATAATGTGGAAATTCTGACAAAACCTGTTGTTTGCAATAAATGTCAAAGCGGATTTTTGGTAAAAAGAACGGGGAAATACGGGAAGTTTTTAGGCTGCACGAATTATCCGAAGTGTGAAAATACGGTTGACTTGAAATATGAGAAATGAAAAGGTATCAAAATGAAGAAAATTTTATTGTTGTTGACGTTGTTGTCGGTCAGTCGTTTCGCGTATGCGGAAAATTTTGCAGACAAATATAATTCTTTTAAAGAAAACTTAAAAGAAAAAACCGGTTTTTCATACGGGGCGGATATCTCTTTTACAGCACAGCGCATAGAGCCCGAAGGCGGGGAAACCGCCGTGCAGCAGTTTTATCATCCTTATGTGTCTTATACGCCTTTTGAAAATACCGCGTGGGGGCAGCGGAACTTTTGATTTTGAGTCGGAAAATGCCAGGTATTTCGGCGTTAAGGCTATTGAACTGAGTAATGAAGCGGGTATTGTATCCCCGATAAATGATTATCCTGACAATGCAGACGTTATCCTTACCTTGAGCTATACCCATACTTTGCCCGGCGAAATGTCCTGGCTATCGCTTAGCGCGGGGCAGTTTTCTCTAACTTCCATAGACGGCACGCCGTACACAACCGATCCACACGGCTCGCTTATTAATATGTCTTTTTCAGCATCTGCTTCAGCGGCGTATCCGGATGCGGGCTTCGGCGCTTATGCAAAAACGGAAACCGGGCATTTAAGTGTTCGCGCAGGCGCGCAATCGTCGGCTAATATGGAAGGAAACAGAATAGCAGCTGATACAATTTCCGGCGGTTATTATACGTCTTTTCTTTTTACTGAATATAAACCCGAAGTAAAAAATTTTGGCGAAGGAATTTATTCTTTTTTGTTGTATTACCAGAATAACGAAGGAGGGCTCTCCGATACGTTTGGCTGGTCATTTAATTTCCAGCAGGCTATTGGCAAGTTTGCGGTTTACGGCAAAGCTAACGGCATAAAAGGCGGGATTTCGGAAAGCGGCATAAAGCAAGGATATGCTACCGGCATTGCTTATAAAGATCCGTTTGAGCGTAATGACCTTGACGTTATTTTGCTTGCGGCAGGATACAATGAAATTGACGCGGAAGAGTTCGGCTTTTCTTCTGAAAAAATTTTAGAGTTCCAGTGGGTTTACGGTATAACGTATTTAATGTCCATAACGCCCAATATTCAGATTTATGACTCCGCTTTTGACAACGGAAAAACAAGCGTTGTTTACGGTCTCAGAGCCACATTCTATTTATGAGTAAAGTAAAATTATTGGCAAGCCCGATCATATTTCGGAAATTTTAATATGTGAAATAAGAATTGAGGTCTTTATACACGCTGAGCATAGCGTTTACGCTTTTATATGTAAAAAAGATAAGAATAACGCTTAAAACAAGCATTATTGCCGTTAATATAATCTTTTTGTTTAGAGAATATTGTTTGTTTATCCACACCAAAGGTATGGCAAAAGGTCCTACGCATAAAAACGCGATTAGAACAATGTAAGGTTTTTGATGCCATGCGATTTTTGCAGGCAAAACCTGTGTTGTCGGCGTCTGCGGTAAAGCTGTTAAAAACTCTCCGCAATGTTTACATTTTATAGCTTCGTCTTGTATTTCTTCCGCGCAAAAAGGACATTTTTTCATAATTTACACTCTAAATAATTATTCGAGATAAGGCTTAATTATTTTGTAGATTTTTTCGGCTATCAGTTTATAGCCTTCGGCGTTCGGGTGTATGCCGTCGGATTTCAGCTGCGGTTTGAAAAAAATGCCGTCCATAATCGCAGGCACAAAAACAGCCTGCTTCTCTTTGGCGATTTGCTTCATCATTTTTGTATAAGCAGACATTTTGATATTGCCGCCGGTATCTACAATCACGGCAATTGCGCCTAAACTTTGTACATAATCAACAATCTCTTTAAGCGCGGCTTTTGTTTCGTCTAAAGGACGCATCTTCATAGCGTCATTGCCGCCGAATTCTATCAAAACCATAAAAGGATTATGGCTGCTAATGTCTTCTTTACGGTCTGCTCCCATGCGCGCGGTATCGCCGCTTACACCGAGATTTATCACAGTTCTGCCTGTCATATCCTGCAGCACGGAGGGGAAAGAATATGCGCTGTCCACGCCGTAACCCGCGGTAAGGCTGTTACCGAAAGCCACAATATTTGCGCCGTTATTGTCTGTGTTAAGCGGTTTTACATCGCTGCAGCCGCACAGTATGGAAAGCAGAATTAAAAAAATAAGTTTTTTCATATCTTTATTATTAAACTATTTGTTGTCATTCCCGCGAAAGCGGGAATCCAAGTTAAAAAGCTTGTCCTCGAAGGTTGTAATCGGGGATGGATTCCGGCATCCCGTATTAAGACCTTACGGGACAGGCTCCGACCGGAATGACAACTGGTACCGTCATTATAACTAATTATACCGGTAAAGTCATTTGCTCAAAAGGTGTCATTCTGAACTTGTTTCAGAATCTCGTCGTTAAAAAATTGACAGCAGACCCTGAAACGAGTTCAGGGTGACAAAATGTGGGTTTTTAGAGAATCCCAATTTGCTATAATATTTTTTAATAATGTATTTAGAGGAGGCGTATCTTGTCGAATATTATTGAAGAAATATTAGAATTTAACAAAAAGTTTGTTGAAAACAAACAGTATGAATCATATGCGACAACAAAGTATCCCGATAAAAAAATTGCCGTGCTTTCCTGCATGGATACGCGCCTGACTGAAATTTTACCGGCGGCGTTAAATTTTAAAAACGGGGACGTTAAAATAATAAAAAATGCCGGCGCTGTTGTTACGCATCCGTTCGGCAGCGTAATGCGCAGCCTTCTGATTGCCATATACGAGTTGGGCGTGGAAGACATTTTGGTAATAGGCCATCATGATTGCGGAATGCAGGGCATGGAAGCCTCAAAGCTCATTGCTAAAATGAAAGACAGAAATATTAACAATGAAAAACTTGATTTTATTAATAGCTGCGGCATTGATTTAAACGAATGGCTCAAAGGTTTTGACAACGTCGAAAATTCAATCCTCGAAACAGTTAATATTATAAAGAAGCATCCGTTAATTCCCGCAGATATACGAGTGTACGGATTTATAATGGATCCCGAAACCGGAAAACTTGACAAAATAAACGCTCCCGCTTAATGCGATTTCATTTCATTTTTTATTGACATATTTTGTAGAATACACAAAAGCCGGTATAGAAGCTGCCTTTGCCGTCATTGCGAGCCCTGAAGAAACTTAGTTTCGAAAGGGCATGGCAATCCAGACAATATAAATGTCGTATCTGCTAGTCGTCACTTTCTTCCTCCTCGCAATGACAAATTGAGGTTTATATGCAAATATTGCTGTGTGTTTTACTGGTTGCGTTAGGCGCATGTGTTATGCTGTACAGTATCGTAAAGTATTATAAACATTTGTATGAACTCAAAGTACAGATGAATGCAAAAAAATTATTTAGCGACTGGATTTACGCTGCCTGCTTTATAATGATGCTGTTCTTTTTAATAGGTTATATAGTTAATTTAGTAATTTATACCTTTGCCGAAAAGGTATCTTCGCAGGATATATTGGTTGCTTTTATTTTTTTCTTTGGCGCTCTATTTGTGTTTGCAATGATTATAATGGTACACAGGATGTTTATTGCAATCATGGATAAAACCGAACTAAAAAGACGTTTAAAACAGCAGGAACTGATGTCCGCTATTTCCCAAAGTTTTACTACCACGGAAGATCCGCATAAACTTATCTATGAAGCTTTAAAAATGTCCGGCGAGTTTATGAATGTTAATCATTCATTTTTGTCAAAATACAATAAAGAGCAGAATAATTTAGAATGCCTTTATGAGTGGTTTGACGGAAATGCCACGCCGTTTATAGGAGTAAAAGATAAATGGCCTCTGACTCCGGGCATGCAAATTTATAAAGATTTGACCGGTAAAGGCTATGTGTCCGTAAGAGATTACCTCCTGCTGACGCATCATGATTTCAAAACCATCAAAGATTATGATTTACGGGCATTTCTTAATATTTCCATTTATATTTCCGGAGAATTTTGGGGCATTTTGGGGTTTATAATCTACAAAACGGCTTATGACTGGAGTGAAAGCGATATTAATTTAGGTGAAGTGATTGCCGGTGTTTTTTCAGGGGTAATCAACAGAAATATGGCTGAAAAAGAGCTTATCCGCGCAAAAGAGATGGCGGAACAGGGAAGTTTGGCAAAAAGCGAATTTTTATCGCGTATGAGCCACGAAATGCGTACGCCGATGAATGCTATTATCGGTATGACAAATATAGGCAAAGGCTCGACTGATATAAACCGCAAAAATTACTGTTTTGGGAAAATCGAATTAGCTTCAACCCATTTGCTTGGAGTAATCAACGATATATTGGACATGTCAAAAATTGAAGCGAACAAGTTAGAGCTCTACTATACTGATTTTAATCTTGAAGATATGCTTGCAAAAGTTGTCAGTGTCGTCGGCCATCAAATGGAAGAAAAGAAACAGCATTTTGCGCTTTCGGTCGGCCAAGACGTTCCGGAAAATATTAATGCCGACGAACAGAGGCTCATCCAGGTCATAACAAACCTAATCGGCAACGCGGTAAAATTTACGCCCGATGAAGGCGCTATCTCCGTTTTTGTACGCAAGATCAACGAAAATGACGGAATTTATACGCTGCAATTTGAAGTAAAAGATACCGGCATCGGCATAACCAAAGAACAACAGGCAAGATTATTTACGTCTTTCGAGCAGGCTGACGGCAGCATTTCCCGGGACTACGGCGGCACTGGACTCGGGCTTGCCATTTCAAAACGTATTGTCGAAATGATGAACGGCAATATAAGAATAGAATCGGTGCCCAATCAGGGAACGAGCTTTATTTTCGATATTATGGCGTCGGGGATAGCGCAGAAAAAAGACGTTTTTTCGTCGCGAAAGCATACTCCGAAAAATTTCAAGGGTAAAAAGATTTTAATCGCCGAAGATATTGCCATAAACCGCGAGATTGTCGCGGCATTACTTGAAAGCACCGGCGTCGCTATTGATTTTGCCGAGAACGGGCGCATGGCATATGATATGTTTTCCGCTGATCCTTCGGCTTACGCTATGATTTTTATGGATGTGCATATGCCGAAACTTAACGGTTACGAGACTACGCGGATGATCCGCAATCTTGACAATCCGCGCGCCAAAACCGTGCCGATAATCGCAATGACGGCCGACGTATTCCGCGAAGATATCGAAAAATCTCTTGCCTCCGGAATGAACGCTCATGTGGGCAAGCCGTTGAATGCCGCCGAGGTAATTGCAAAGCTGGAGCAGTATATGTCGGCTGATAACGTTTAAAACTTCATATAACTATTGTAAATTCAATTTTTTGAGCCAGTCGGATATTTCATTTTCCGAGGCGTCGGATTGATAGAAACCTTTTCCTTCCGAAAATTTCGCGTCGGGGCGCAGTTTTTTCATATCGTCAAAACATCTTGATACGCCTCCTCCTCCGTGCGTGCAAAACGGAACAATCGTCTTTCCCGAAAAACCATATTCGGATAAAAACGACGCAACCGCCGGCGCAATCGTACTCCACCAGTTGGGAGAGCCTACAAAAATAATATCGTAATCCTCTATATTCGTTACTTTGGATATTAAAGCCGGCTTATAACCGTCCGAGATTTCTTTTTTTGCCTGATTTAATAAATCGTTATATTTTGACGGATATTCGTCTTTGGTTTTTATCTCAAAGATGTCTCCGCCGGTATGTTTTTGAATTTGTTTTGCGATTTTAGCCGTATTGCCGGAATGAGAGTAATAAGCTATAAGAATTTTTTTCATATTGCCTTCTCCCGCGTTTTTTGCTTGAGCGTAATTAAACGGTAAAAACGCTAAAGCCGCATAAATAAACATAACCGGAATAATTTTTTTCATTCTTTCCTCCTTATTGATTGTCATTGAAAATTATATAATTTTGATATGTATAAATAAACCGTTTTCATTTTGTTTTTATTATTTTTTAATCGTATAATATGTGTCTGTGCCGTTTGCTTTAATTACGGGGGATAGAAAAAAATGAGGTTATCCAAAAAATTACTGGTTTTTTGTTTTTCGGTTTTTGCCGTATTTGCCATAGGCGCCTGCAAAAGTAAGAAAAGTATTCCTCAAAATGCCGCTTATCCGGTAAATGCGGTTAAAGTTTTAAAAACGGATTTGCCTTTTGATATGCAGTTTCCCGCGCAGTTGGCCGGTTCGCTTGACGTACAGGTCAGAGCGCAAGCCGGCGGCATATTGAAAGCTATGCTTTATGAGGAAGGAAGTTACGTAACCCAGGGGACGCAGCTTTTTCAGATAGACGACGAACCGTATAAAATAGCTTTGGAAAAAGCCGAGGCTGATTTGGCTCAGGCCCAAAGCGTCGAAACTCAGACAAAAAAAGATTATAAACGAATGGAATATCTTCACAAAAGGGATTCCATAAGCCAAAAAGATTACGATGATTCCGTAGCCGCTTATAATTCCGCGAAAGCTAATGCCAAATCGGCCCAGGCGGAAGCAGATAACGCTAAAATGAATTTGAAATATACGAAAGTCACGGCTCCGATTTCAGGGCTTACGGGAATAGCCGCGCAGTCTGTAGGCAGCCTTATTTCTCCTGCGGGCGACAGCGGGCTTTTGACTACTATGGTGCAGACGGATCCCGTATTTATAAATTTCTACATGCCTTCAAACCAGTTTGTCGCTTTGGCAAAAGATTTTGCCGTCGGGAAAGTCGTAACCGGCGATAAAAACGCTTCTCCGGTTTTAGTGCAGATTGTTTTGTCCGACGACTCCGTTTATCCGCAGCCCGCAAAAATAATATATTTTGACAACAGCGAAAATCCCGATACTTCAAGTATTTTTGTAAGAGCGGCTTTGCCTAATCCCGAAAACCAGCGTTTGCTTATTCCCGGACAGTTTGTGCGCGTGAATCTTTTAGGAATAAACTATAACAACGAACTTGTTGTTCCAGACAGCGCGGTTTTGGCGACTCCCGCGGGAGAAATTGCTTATGTTATAAATCAGGATAATGTCTTGGAAGCTCGTCCCGTAAAAGGACAGCTTAAAAACGGCGTATATATGATTGAAAGCGGTCTCAAAGAAGGAGATATTGTTGTTTTGGACGGGCTGATAAAAGTCAGGGCAGGCGAAAAAGTAACCCCTGTGATGAAAGAATTTGCAATACAGGTTAAAGACAAACAACAGCCTGAAAACACCAAGAATATCCCGGGAGTTTCATCCGGCAAAGAAACCGAAGTGATAATAAAAGACGTTCCTGTTGTTTCGGAAATACCTCTTGTGTCCGAGAGTGTCAGCGAAGATGTAAACAACGAGTAAAAATTATAAATTACGAATCGGGTTCCTTGAAAAACCCGCATTTGTCATTCCCGCGAAAGCGGGAATCCAAGTTGCTTTTAAATTTGTCCGGCAAGAACATCAAAAATGGATACCCGTTTTCACGGGTATGACACAGCTTTAATTGTCGCGGAGGAAAAAGATGTTATCAAAATTTTTTATAGAAAGACCTATTTTTGCCACGGTTATAGCTTTGCTGATTTTAATGGCCGGAATACTTTCGATATTTTCGCTTTCAGTGGACAGATATCCGAATCTTACGCCTCCTACCGTAGTCGTAAGCGCCGCTTATAACGGCGCGGACCCTGAAGTTATTTCCGAAACGGTAGCCGCTCCGCTTGAACAGCAGATAAACGGCGTTGAAAATATGATGTATATGAATTCCGTTTCGGACGCTTACGGAAATATGACTTTGTCTATATATTTCAATATCGGCACAAATCCCGATATGGCGACAATCGACGTGAACAATCTTGTCCAGCAGGCGATTCCTCTTTTGCCTCAGGAAGTCCAGCGCCAGGGCGTGAGCGTAACAAAAAAATCCACGGAAATGCTTCAAATTTATTCCGTTTCTTCGCCGGACAATCTTTACGACACGACTTATATGGCAAACTACGCTCTTGTGAACGTTGTCGACGAATTAAAAAGGGTGAAAGGCGTGGGCGACGCTCAGGTATTGTCCGCGAATACTTACGCCATGCGCATATGGCTTAAGCCCGATAAGCTTGCCCAGCATAAACTTACTCCTTCGGACATTATTGCCGCCGTAAGCTCTCAAAACCAGCAGCGCGCCGCGGGAATAATCGGTGAAGCTCCTATGGTTGACGGAGTATCAAAAACCATTACCATTAAAGCTCAAGGAAGGTATCAAACCCCGGAACAGTTTGAGCAAATAATATTGAGAGCAAACGCGGACGGTTCGTCTCTTCTCTTAAAAGACGTAGCGGACGTTGAACTCGGACCCCAGATTTATTCTTTTCACAGCACAATAAATAAACAGCCCGCTGTTCCCATAGCGATTTTTATGGAGCCCGGAGCCAACGCCGTAGCGACGGCAAAAAGAGTGCAGTCTGTTATGGATTCCGTATCAAAAAGATTTCCGGAAGGCATGTCGTACCAGCTTGCTTACGATACGACTTCGTTTATAACGGCGTCAATAAAAGAAGTCGTGAAAACTCTTCTTATAGCCATGCTTTTGGTTTTTCTTGTGGTGTTTGTTTTTCTGCAAAACTGGAGAGCCACGCTTATTCCGTGCGTTGTAGTGCCTATTTCAATAATCGGCGCGTTTGCGGGAATGTACGCGCTCGGGTTTTCAATAAACACTTTGACTTTATTCGGGCTTGTGCTTGCGATCGGTATGGTTGTCGACGACGCTATTGTAGTTATAGAAAACGTCGAACGCATAATGCGCGTTGAAAACCTTTCGCCCAAAGACGCCGCTATAAAAGCTATGTCCGAAGTGCAAAACGCTTTAATCGCGATTGTGTTTGTGCTGTGTTCGGTGTTTGTTCCGATATCTTTTATGGGCGGTTTCGCGGGAGTTATGTATCAGCAGTTTGCGATAACCATTGCGATTTCCGTCGTAATTTCAGGATTTATGGCGTTAACTTTAACGCCCGCATTATGTGCGATTTTACTTAAAAAAAATGAAAGGGAACCCAAGGGGTTCTTTAAGAAATTCAACGGTTTATTTGAAGTTACGACAAACAAATATACTTTAGGCGCAAGTTTTTTTATGAGGCGTATTCCCGCAGCGATAGTCGTTATGGGGCTGATATTGTTTTTGAGCGCGGGAATGTTTAAAAGAATTCCGTCGAATTTGGTTCCGAACGAAGACCAGGGCGCGATTTTAGTCGCTACGCAAATGGATCCCGGCACGTCGCTTGACGCTTCTCTTAAAATGACGTCGCAGATTGAGGAGATAATTTTAGACCAGCCTGCCGTAGGTTTTGTGCTGTTTTTTACCGGACGCGACATTTTAAGCGGCGCGCAGAAATCGAACGCCGCTGCTTCTTACGTAAAATTAAAACCATGGAATCAGCGTACTTCAAAAGCTTTGTCCGTTGACGCGGTTATAGCAAACATTCAAAGAGAAGCAATGATGAAAGTTCCGGGGGCGCTTGTAATGGCTTTTAATCCGCCGCCTATAATGGGAATGAGCACGACCGGCGGCCTTGAAGGATATGTGCAAAACCGCGGCAACGGCGGAGCGGCGGCATTGTCCGAAATCTTGCAGGCTTTTATGGAAGCCGTTAAAAAAAGACCGGAAATCGCGGGAATTAATACGACCTTTTCAAATATCGTCCCGCAGTATAAAATGACTGTAGATAACGTTAAAGCTATTTCCAAAGGCGTTTCTCTTGACGATTTATATACGACAATGCAGGCTACTTTCGGTTCTTATTACATAAACGATTTCACGAAATTTGAAAGAAGTTTTACCGTTTTAGTTCAGGCCGCGGCAGAGTACCGCAAATATGCCGACCAGATAAACGGCATTTTCGTGCGTTCGTCAAAAGGCGAAATGATACCTTTATCCGAGCTTGTAAAACTTGAGCCGATTCTCGGCTCCGACGTCGTGGAAAGATTTAACGTGTTTCCCGCCGCAAAAATTATAGCAATTCCCGCGCCGGGAGTAAGTCAGGGCACGGCGATATCAATCTTAGAGGAAACCGCTTTAAAAGTTCTCGGCGAGGATTTTGCTCTCGCGTGGACCGGCGCGACGTATCAGGAAAAACTCGTCGGAAACGCGTCGTTTAAAGCTTTGCTTTTGGGCATAATCGTAGTGTTTTTGATTCTTGCGGCGCAGTATGAAAAATGGAGTCTTCCTTTTGCGGTTATTCTTGCGGTTCCGTTTGCGATATTCGGGGCTTTGCTTGGGACTTTTTTAAGAGGTTTGGAAAACGACATTTATTTTCAGATCGCTTTAGTCGCTCTTGTGGGACTTGCCGCTAAAAACGCAATCTTGATTGTGGAATTTGCGGTACAGCTGAAAGAAAAACAAGGGCTTAAGACGTTTGACGCCGCAGTGCAGGCGGCAAAACTTCGTTTCAGACCTATAATAATGACGTCGCTTGCTTTTATTTTAGGAACTCTGCCGCTTGCGATAAGCACGGGCGCGGGCGCAAACAGCAGGCATTCCATAGGCACGGCGGTAGTCTGCGGGATGCTCGGCGCGACAATAATAGCCCCGCTTTTGATACCGTTATTTTTTTATTTAATAGAAAAAAAGACAATTAACAAATAATCAAATTGTTTAAATGTCGTTAATTGTTAATTGTAATTTGTTAATTATTATTTGAATATGTTAAGGAGCGCTTATATGAAAAAACTTTTATTGATACTGCCTCTGTTTATTATTAATGGTTGTTTAATGGGTCCGAATTATAAAAGGCCAGTTCAGGATTTGCCTGATGCTGCGGATAATCAGGCTGATATAAAACCGTATATAAAACCCGACTGGTGGACTATGTTTCAGGACCCTGTCTTAAATTCTCTGGTTGCGGAAGCTCTTAAAAACAATAAAGATTTGCAAAGCGCTTTTGCTACAGTGGAAGAAGCGCAGTCGCAGTTTAAAATAACAAAAGCGGATTCGATGCCTGTCGTAAATCTGAATTTGCAAAATACCTTGGGAAACGTTACCAAAACAGGGCTAGTTATCCCGGGTTCCGTGGAAACTTATCTTGCCGAACCGACAATTTCGTGGGAACTTGACATATGGGGAAAACAAAGGCGTCTCAATGAATCCGCAAAAGCGCAGTATTTTGCCACAAAAGCTGCTAAGGATTTGACGCGGCTTACTCTTACGGCAAACGTTGTAAACGCTTATTTTCTGCTTTTAACTCTTGACGCGCAGCTTGATATCGCAAAAAGCACCGTTGCCGCGGATAAAGAAATCGTGCGCGTATACAAAAACAGGTATAAAGCAGGTCTTATATCGGAACTTGATTTAAGAAGAATCCAGGCCGACGCCGAAAGCGTTCTGGCTTCCCAAAAAGATTTGGAAAGGCATGCTTGGGAAGCGCAAAGCGCTCTGGCCGTTTTAGTCGGAAAAACTCCGCGGGAAATAGTCGAAGCAAAAATCCCCAGAGGGAAAAAATTAAATGAGATAATTTTAATACCGAATATTCCGGAAGGCATTCCGTCCAACGTCTTGGAAAAAAGGCCTGATGTTTTGGAGGCTGAAGAGCAATTGATATCCTCTAACGCGCAGATAGGCGCGGCAAAAGCGTCGTATTTTCCGGATATTTCGCTTACTGCCGGAGCAGGATACGCGAGCGAAAGTCTTGCCGAACTTTTTGATACGGGAATATGGAGTTTGGCAGGCGCAGTCGTACAGCCTATTTTTGAAGGCGGCAAAATCAAAATGCAAAATAAGAAAGCAAAAGCCGAGTATAAAGGATCTTTGGCGGTATATGAAAAGACCGTTGAAAACGCCTTCAAAGACGTTTATGATTCGTTAAACGCAAACCGCATAACCAGAGAAGTATACGCCGCTACTTTAAGACAAACCCAAGATATGAAAAGAAGTTATGAAATCACAAAAAACCAGCACGAAGCCGGGCTTATAGACACCATAAATCTTTTGGACGTGAAACGCAATCTGCTGCAATCGCAAATGAGCCTGGTCTCGGCGCGCTACAACGAATTGTCCGCGGTAGTGTCATTATCAAAAGCATTAGGCGGCGGATGGGATGAAAAAAGTTTTTTGAATAAATAATTGGTATAATATTATAAAAATTTGAGAGGATAAAATGCAGACAAAAGAAACAATCAAAACATTAATAAACGACAGCATAGCCGCAAAGCAATTTATGCTTGAGCAGATTGATATTATTGAAATGATTGCCGATAAAATAGTCGAAGCTTATAAAAACGGCAAAAAAACTATTGTCTGCGGAAACGGCGGCTCTGCTTCGGACGCCCTGCATTTTGCGGCGGAAATGGTGGTAAGGTTTGAAAAAAACCGAAAAGCTCTGCCTTCAATCGCATTGTCTGAAAACGTAGCTACCATAACCGCTGTGGGAAACGATTTCGGTTATGACAAGTCTTTCAGCCGCCAGATAGAAGCGTTTGCCCAGAAAGGCGATATTTTTATAGCGATATCCACAAGCGGAAATTCGCCTAACGTCATAAAAGCCGTAGAGTACGCAAAAGAAATAGGCGTTTTTACAATAGGTTTTACAAATTCCGATGGCGGAAAAATGAGAGATATGTGCGATATGTGTTATCTTGCCCCGTCAAAAACTACCGCGCGCGCGCAGGAATGTCACATTCTTTTAATACACATTCTTTGTAAAATAATAGAGGAAAAACTTTTTTGATAATAACGGACAAACAAATGAAAAATCTTAAACGGGCTTTGACCGGAAAAGAGCTTAAAAACGAAGTAAAAAAACTTCATAAAAACGGCAAAAAAGTAGTTTTTACAAACGGCTGTTTTGATTTGCTTCATCTAGGACATACTTCTCTTTTTGAGAAAGCCAAAAGTATGGGCGACGTTTTGATAGTCGCTATAAATTCGGATAAATCTTTAAGCTGTTTAAAAGGCCCGAAAAGGCCGCTTGTCAAAGAAAAAGACAGGGCAAAACTTTTGCTTGCTTTAAAGCCGGTGGATTATGTCGTAGTTTTCGGCGAGCAGACTCCGTACGAGCTTTTAAAAGAAATAAAACCCGACGTGCTGGTAAAGGGCGGAGATTATAAGCTGTCGGATATAGTCGGCAGGGAGTTTGTAAAAAAAGTTTACAGATTTCCTTTTGTAAAAGGCAAATCCACCACGAATTTGATAAAAACTATCGTTGAGCGTTATGGCAAAAAAGATAATTAATTCCTCGGCTTTCCGCATTATAGACGCGAACTTAAACCGCTGCCGCGAAGGCTTAAGAGTAGTTGAAGACTGCCTGCGCTATGTTTTAAACGACGGCGTTTTATATAAAAAAGCGCGAAGTATCAGACATAATACCGATAAAATTTTAAGAAAAGACTATGCCTCTCTCATAAAAGAAAGAGATACGATAACCGACAGCGGAAGAGAAATGCCGGAAACCGTTAAAAAAAATCTGTCCGATATAATAATCGCAAATTTCAAACGCGCCCAGGAATCTTTAAGAGTTTTGGAAGAATACTCGAAAACAGTATTCCCCGAAAGTTCGCCGTTATTTAAAAAGCAAAGATACGCCGCGTATAATTTGGAAAAAGCGGTTTATTTGAAGTATAATAAAACATCACACTTTGCGTTAAAGGAAAACCAAAAATGAATTATAAAGGTTTAATTGAAAAGTACAGAAAATATCTTCCGGTTACGGATAAAACTCCGGTTATATCGCTTTATGAGGGAAACACTCCGCTTATACCGGCAAGAAACCTGCCTAAGAAGCTCGGCTTTAACGGCGAAATATATTTTAAGTTTGAGGGAATGAATCCTACCGGCTCTTTTAAGGACAGAGGCATGACAATGGCCGTTTCAAAAGCCGTTGAAGAAGGAAGCAAAGCCGTTATTTGCGCTTCAACCGGAAATACGTCCGCGTCGGCCGCGGCGTACGCGGCAAGAGCGGGAATAAAGTGCGTTGTTTTGATTCCCGAAGGAAAAATCGCCCTGGGAAAGCTTTCCCAGGCGGTTATGCACGGCGCTGAAGTTTTGGAAATCGACGGGAATTTCGACGAAGCGTTAAACCTTGTTAAAGAATTAAGCGCGAAATATCCTTTGACTCTTGTAAATTCAATAAATCCTTTCAGAATAGAAGGGCAAAAAACCGCCTCTTACGAAATATGCGAAGTTTTGGGGCAAAGTCCGGATTATCAGTTTATGCCCGTCGGAAACGCGGGAAACATAACGGCTTACTGGAAAGGCTATAAAGAACTTAACGAAGCTTCTCCGAATGTATATAAACTTCCGAAAATTATGGGTTTTCAGGCCGCGGGGGCCGCTCCCATAGTTGAGGGACATCCTATTGAAAAGCCTGAAACAATTGCTACCGCGATAAGGATAGGAAACCCGGCGTCTTGGAAAGGAGCCGAAGAAGCCAGAGACGATTCCGGCGGGGTCATAGATAAAGTTACCGACGAGGAAATTCTTGACGCTTACAGAATGGTCGCCGCAAATGAGGGGATTTTTTGCGAGCCCGCGTCCGCCTCGTCATTGGCAGGCCTTATAAAATATATAAAGAACGGTTATTTTAAAAATGAAAAATCCGTCAAAGTTGTATGTATTCTTACGGGACACGGTTTAAAAGATCCCGATACCGCGGTTTCTAACGCCGTTAAACCGAAAAAAGTTAAAGCGGATATCAGAGGCATAATAGACGCGATTGGTTTGAAATGACAGCGAAGTCTGTCATGTTGAGCGGAGTAGCTTAGGGACAATGTCCCTAAGTTACGCAGTCGAAACATCCAGCCGTTAACGGAGGAAAAATGGAAGACAAAAAAAGTTCCGAAATAAAAATTGAAATTGACGAACAAACCGCAAACGGGATTTATTCCAACCTTGCCGTAATAAGCCATTCGGAAAGCGAGTTTGTTATGGATTTTATATTTTTTCATCCCCAAAATCCGAAAAACAAAGTAAGAGCCAGAATAATAACTTCGCCCGCGCACGCGAAAAAAATGATGCTCGCGCTTAAAGACAATGTCGCGAAATTCGAATCGGCATTCGGCGAAATTAAAGAGACGGCTGTGCAGGTTCCCAAAGCAAAAACTGAATACTACAATTAATTTCAGATGAAAATAGAACTTATCTGTACCGGAAGCGAACTGCTTACGGGAAAACTCAACACAAACGCTGCTTATATAGGAGCAAAGCTTTCGTCTATAGGACTTGAGCTTTCCTCGGTTACCGACGTGTCGGACAGAAAACTTGAACTTTCCGAAATCCTTAAAACGGCTTTTGAAAGGAGCGGCGTTATTATAGTTACCGGCGGTCTGGGTCCGACTTTTGACGATATCACCGCGGAAACGGCAGCCGAGTGTTTAAACATCGGTTTATATTTAGACGAAAAAGTTTTAGATTCGATAAAATCTTTTTTTTCGAAACATTCGCCGGCGCAAATGCCAAAAATAAGCGAGAGGCAGGCCAGAATCATAAAAGGCGCGAAAGTTTTAGAAAACCGTTTCGGCACCGCGCCCGGTCAGATGCTGCATTTTGAATATGTTTCAAACGGAAAAAGTTACAGAAAAACTTTGTTTTTGCTTCCCGGACCTCCGCGCGAAATGCAGCCTATGTTTGAAGAAAACGCGGAACCTTTTTTGAAGAGTTATTTTTCGGAGATAAAAAAGAACGAGACCATACACGCTTTCGGCCTTGGCGAATCTGTCGTGGAAGAAATGATAAAACCGGTTATAGACGTTGCGGCTTTTGGCGATAATAAATCCGTGGAATTCGGGATTTTGGCAAGCGGCGACTCGGTTATTGACGTTAAATTTTCCGTTTCCGGAACCGACGAACTTCATATAGACGAAACGGTAAATAATTTAAAATCCGAAATAGTAAACATTTTGAAAGACAATATTTTTGGTTATGGGTCAGAGACCCTTGAAAGCGTTGTAGGCAGGCTGCTTTTGGAAAACAGAAAAACCGTATCTTTTGCGGAATCCTGCACAGGCGGAATGATTTCGCAAAGAATTACTTCTGTTGCCGGAAGTTCGGCGTATTTTAAGACTTCGGCCGTAACGTACTCAAACGAATCCAAATCTAAACTTTTGGGCGTAAGCCAAGACACGTTAAATGAATTCGGCGCGGTAAGCGGGGAAACCGCGAAAGAAATGGCTTTGGGAGTTTTGAAACTTGCCGAAAGCGATTATGCTTTGTCGGTAACCGGCATTGCGGGTCCCGGAGGAGCGACAAAAGAAAAACCCGTCGGGCTTGTGTATATAGGAATTGCTTCCAAAAAAGGCGCAGAAGCTCATAAATACAATTTTTTCGGTTCGAGGGACGACATAAGAAGAAGAGCGGCAAATTCCGCTTTGGATTTGTTGAGACGCAAGCTTATTGAAGATAAAAAAGTCAAGAAAAAATAAATCTGTCTGTCATCCCCGAATGTTGTTATCGGGGATCCATGTTTGTTGTTAAAAGACATAAGGAATAAAATATTATTTTTCAGTGAAAATGGATTCCCGTTTTCACGGGAATGACAAATTACAGGGGTAAACATGAAAAAGTTAGCGGTATTATTATTTTGTTTATTTGTGTCGACGGCTGTTTTGAAGGCGGACGATTTTGGGGAAGAAGCCAAAGGTTTTCCACAATGGAAAACGTCCGGAATTTTTTCGCTGGCTTATAATCAGACCGCGGTAAGCGAAAACTGGACCGGAAGCGAAGCGTTTGTGAGAGCATGGCAGGCAAGGGTTAATCTTTCTTTAGACAGAATTGGCGAGAAAACAGACTGGACTACAACTTTTAGAGAAGCGTACGGAGAAACCGATACGCGCGATTTACACTCCGTATCTTTGGATATGATAGAATTTAATACGGTTTGGATTTATAAAATTTACAGATATTTACAGCCTTACGCGTCTTTTTATTTTTTGACGCAGAATAACAAATTTTGGGATCCTATAACTTATATAGAGTCTGCCGGTTTAAATTTTACTTTGCTTGACAGTAAAATCAATTCTTTGAGAGTAAGAACCGGCGCGGCGTTAAGGCAGGTTGATTCTACGGTAAACGGAAACGAAAGGGACGCGGGCGCCGAGGGTGTTGTCAATTACGTTTTTGTTTTTCAGGAAAGTTTAAAATTTACGTCGGATTTCAGAATATTTGAAACGTTTAAAAAAGACGGCGAGCTGATTTTTTGGGATAACAAATTGTTTCTTAAGACAGGTCCGTGGTTTACTACCACGCTGGGTTATATGGTTTATTTTGACAATTCAAGAATTCCGAGACATCACTGGCCCGATGACGTGGAAAGAATGTTTTACGTGGCGCTAGGCGTTTCGTTTAATTTGTTCCAGATGTAGTATAACGGCAGAGGGTTAGATGTATAGATGCGTAGATGCATAGTAACGGCGTTTGTCTTTTCCATGCATCTATGCCTCCATGCATCAAAGCATCCAAATTATGTTAAAAGAATTTTCTTTTGGCTCGGTTTTATATAAAATATGCGAAGGCGAAACTCTTTTTCTTTTGGCGCGTTCAAGACGCAGCGGAAAATGGGGGTTTCCCAAAGGGCATATTGAAGAGGGCGAAAGCGAAGCTGAAACCGCGAGAAGGGAAATTTTAGAAGAAACCGGAATAAAAAATATTGAGTTTGTCGACGGTTTCAGGCAGGAAGCGGTTTATATTATAGACGGAACCCGCGCGGATACAAAAGGAAAGCCTGCCCAAAAGCATTCGGTTTACTTTTTGGCTAAGGCTTTGGAAGAACCGTCAAAAAACATCGATGACGAAATTTCGGAAATAGGCTGGTTTAATTTGGAAAATGCCGTAAATATTCTTTCATTTGACAATCAGAAAGAAATTTTAAAACTGGCGTACGAAAAAATAGGAGGAAAAAAATGAGTAATCCGCTTTTAAAAGACAGCGTTTTTAAAAACGCGACAAAAACTTCTGAATCAATGGCAATACCGGGCGTAAGAACTTCCGAACCAATGACAATATCGGGCGTGATAAACAAGAGTATGGTTTTGTGGGCATTGCTTGCCGCAAGCGCCGTTTATTCCTGGACGAACCCTCATGTCACGTCAGGTTTGTTTTTCCCTGCGCTGATTATAGGTTTTGTGCTTGCGCTTATTACCATATTTAATAAAACAGCTTCGCCGTTTTTGTCGCCGCTTTATGCGGTATGCCAAGGATTACTTCTCGGATATCTTTCTCTTGTTTTTGAGAAACAGCATCCCGGAATAGTAGTCAACGCGGTATTTTTGACTATCGCGGTTTTGTTTTGCATGCTTGCCGCTTACAGAACCGGAATGTTAAGAGCCACGCCCATGTTTACCAAAATTGTGGTTTTAGCGACGTTTTCCATACTGATTGTTTATATAGCGGATATATTGCTTAATCTTTTCGGAACAGGCAGAGTTCCGTATATTCATGACTCGGGACTGATCGGCATAGGAATAAGCCTTTTAATAGTTACTGTTGCGGCGCTTAATCTCATTATAGATTTTGAGATAATTGCGCAGGGAACAAGATACGGAGCGCCGAAATATATGGAATGGTACGGCTCTTTTGCTCTTATGGTAACGCTTATATGGCTTTATCTCGAGATGCTCAGGCTTCTTTCGAAAATAAGAAATTAATGCTTGAAAAAACTGAATTTTTCAGAGCAGAATCGGACGCTAAAAAACTTCCGAAAAGTATATGCGAAGTAATACTTTCGGGAAGGTCTAACGTCGGAAAAAGCAGCGTTATCAACGTTTTGTGTTCCCGTAAAAATCTTGCAAGAACTTCAAAAACCCCGGGACGCACGAGAAGCATAAACGTTTACAGCGTTTCTATGGGGCGGTGGATTATAGATTTGCCGGGGTACGGTTTTGCGAGAGTCAGCCCGAAAGAAAAAGAACTCTGGCGCGTTATGATAGAAGAATGTATAGCGCAGCGCAAAAGCAAAAAACTCGTGTATATTATAGTTGACGCATATACCGGTCCGACCGAACTTGATTTTAATATGGCGCAGTGGCTTAAGGAATACGGCGTGCCTTTTAAAGTAGCGGCCAATAAATGCGATAAACTGCCGGCAGGCGTTGATTTGGCGGAACTTCAGGAAAAAATTTCGCAGTATTTTGAAATCGATAAAGAATTTGTTTTTGTCGTAAGCGCCAAAAAGAAAAACGGTTTTGACAAATTCAAAGCCGATGTGGTTAAATTCTTACGGACATCTTGAGCCGTCATACTGATAACAATGGTTTTTCTTTGTCATGTTGAGCGAAGGGACATAGTCCCGAAGTCGAAACATACAGCCGTTAAAGACGCAGACCCTTCAAGGCTTTGCCTTTCAGGATGACACTTCGTGTCAATTTTTAAAACAGGCGGCATAAGCTGCCTAAAAAAGGAGATAGTAAAGATGAAAAAAGTATTGCTTGCTGTTTGTGCAGTAGCGTTATTTGCCGGAGCTTCTTTTGCTGCGACTCCTATTCAGCTTTCGCTGTGGGACAAAATTGCTGTTCCTCCTTCTGACGCCGTTCATGGTTTGGTAATCGGTATAGGGAACTATACGCCTGAATTAAGAGGCGTTTCCTACAATTTTATTTTTGCTAAAACCGACGATGCCATAGGCTTGCAGAGCGCGATTGTAACAAAGAGTAATGAATTTGCCGGGCTTCAGGCCGGTTTTGTAAATTTTAACTGCGGAGAAGTTACGGGCGTACAGTACGGATTTTTCAACAAAGCCAAGTCTGTAAAAGGTTTGCAGCTTGGTTTTGTTAATATGACCGAAGATATGCAGGGCATTCAGGTAGGTCTTTTGAATTTCATTAAAACCGGACCGCTTAAATTTATGGTTATTGCTAACGCGAAGTTTTAATTTTGTTTTGTGTCACCCTGAACTTGTTTCAGGGTCTGTCTTTCACGTACATTAATATATTTAACAACAGATGCTGAAACGAGTTCAGCATGACAACAGGAGTTTTATTTGTGAAAGCATTTGCGACTATTATAATCGGTTTTATAGCCGGTCTTGCAATCTCCGGAGTTTTGGGAGATATTATAGTCGCGGTAAATAATTCCGCCGGCAGAATGTCATCGGCTTGGACAATATCCAAAGCCGATAAATTCGCAGCCGGCGGAAATTTTTCGCAAGCCGCCGCCGAATATGAAAACGCATTAAAAAAAATAAAACCCGAAAATAAAAAACTTATCGCGAAAGTTAAAAATAATCTTGCTTTGTGCGTTTTTAACGTTGCCGATACGGCTAAAGACCCTAAAGGAATAGAAAAATCCCTGTCAATATTTTCCGAGTCGCTTGAACTTCATAAAGAATTAAACGATTCGGAAAGCGTTAAACAGACAGAAACAAACATAAGCGAAGCAGAAAAAGCACTGCAGCAGTTAGCAGTGAGTAGAGAGTAGTGAACGACAAAGACATTGTCTTTTGTTGTCATCTCCCTCGCCCCTTGCGGGAGAGGGTTGGGGTGAGGGGTTGCCGTTGTTGTTTTCCTGGATTGCTTCCTCACAACTTTCGTTGTTCGTCGCAATGACGACAAAAATTAGGTTTTTACAATTAATCATGAAAATAATCTCCTGGAACGTCAACGGAATAAGAGCAGTTTATAAAAAAGGCTTTCTTGACTGGTTTAAAAAAGAAAACGCCGATATTGTCTGCCTTCAGGAAACCAAGGCGGAAGAAAACCAGTTCCCGAAAGACATAAAAGAAATCAGCGGTTATAATTTTTATTCTTCGTCGGCTGTTCGTAAAGGCTATAGCGGCGTGTGCGTCTGGTCCAAACTTGCTCCCGAATCCGTAACCGCGGGAATAGAAAGTGAAAAATTTGACAATGAAGGCAGAATTTTAAGGTTTGATTTTAAGAACTTTGTCCTTTTTAATATTTATTTCCCTAACGGCGGCGCGTCGGACGAAAGGCTGAAATACAAACTTGATTTTTACGATTATTTTATTGAATATTTAAACAAATTTAAAGGCAAAAAAATCATAATATGCGGGGATTATAATACAGCGCATTTCCCCATAGACCTGGCAAGACCAAAAGAAAACGAAAAAAATACCGGATTTATGCCTATAGAAAGGGAAAAACTCGACAAATTGGCAAACGCAGGTTTTGTCGACTCTTTCAGGCATTTTGATAAAACGCCTGACAATTATACGTGGTGGGACTATAAAACAGCCGCGCGCTCAAGAAACGTAGGCTGGAGAATAGATTATTTTTTTGTGTCTGACAATATGGTTAAAAATTTAAAGAAAGCCGCTATATTAAAAGACGTTCAGGGCTCCGACCACTGCCCTGTTGCAATAGAACTGAAATAATTACTTTTTTGTGCCGTTTTGCTAAATACCTGGTTTTGTTTGCCTCAGAGACGGGAATTTTTTTGATGCAGAGATGCGGGGATGCAAAGATGCGGAGAAAACAGCCTTTAAAGTCGTTGCTCTGCGTCCCATCTTCTCTGCATCTCATCTTCTGTTGTTTTTTATTTGACATTTAAAAACATTTTGTAGTATAATCAGCAAGTTATCTCTAAATAAAAACAAAGCTTAGAACAAAGTTCTTTTTTCCTTTTAAAAATATGACTGTTATGGAAAGCGGGGGTGTGGCAGAGTGGTCTAATGCACCAGACTGTAAATCTGGCGGGCTTGCCCTTCGGTGGTTCAAATCCATCCGCCCCCACTCTAACGGCAATTAACAATTTGACGGCTTGTCGGTTGTTTTTAATTGTCAATTGTTAACTGTTAATTGCAGTTGTTGCGGGAGTAGCACAATGGTAGTGCTCCAGCCTTCCAAGCTGGCCACGCGGGTTCGATTCCCGTCTCCCGCTTATGATTCTGACCTCGTTAAACAATGCCGAGGTGGCTCAGTGGTAGAGCACCTCCTTGGTAAGGAGGTGGTCGTGGGTTCAATTCCCATCCTCGGCTAATGTTATGCAGGTATATAAAAATAAATATTTTACCTCTTAACCTCGCCCTTATCAGGGAGAGGTCGAACCCGAAGGGTTCGGGAGAGGGCGACAAAGGAGCTTAAATATGTCAAAAGAAAAGTTTGATAGAAGCAAACCGCATGTGAACGTAGGAACAATAGGGCACGTGGACCACGGCAAAACAACATTGACGGCGGCAATAACGAAAGTATTAGGCGATAAAGGATTGGCGCAGTACGTATCGTACGATCAGGTAGCGAAAGCGTCAGAAAGCCAGGGAAGAAGAGACGATTCAAAGATAGTAACGATAGCGGTATCGCACGTAGAATATTCGACGGAAAAAAGACATTATGCGCATATAGACTGCCCGGGACACGCGGACTATGTAAAGAACATGATAACGGGAGCAGCGCAGATGGACGGAGCGATATTAGTGGTATCTGCGTTAGATGGTCCGATGCCGCAGACGAGAGAGCACATATTGTTGGCAAGACAGGTGAACGTGCCTTCAATAGTTGTGTTTTTAAATAAATGTGATGCGGTAGATGATAAAGACTTGTTGGACTTGGTAGAAATGGAAGTCAGAGATTTGCTTACGAAATATAATTTCCCCGGAGATAAGACACCTGTAATAAGAGGCTCAGCGCTTAAAGCATTGCAGGGAGACAAAGACGGTGTAGATTCAATAATGAAATTGATGGATGCGGTAGATGAAACAATACCGTTGCCAGCAAGAGATGTAGATAAACCGTTTTTGATGAGCGTGGAAGACGTATTTTCGATAACGGGAAGAGGAACAGTAGCAACGGGAAGAGTAGAGAAAGGGAAAGTGAAAGTAAGTGAGAACGTAGAAATAATCGGGATACAGGAAACGAGGAAATCTGTAGTAACTGGAATAGAAATGTTCAGGAAACTGCTTGACGACGCGCAGGCAGGAGACAATATAGGGATGCTGCTGAGAGGAATAGAAAAGAATCAGGTAGAAAGAGGGCAGGTAA
>Ga0123356_10001430_pt1 | contig 26400 bp, 21 predicted proteins | sample TergutEmb28metaG_2_FD_92546 | JGI IMG/M metagenome (GOLD analysis project Ga0123356, IMG submission 92546) | Embiratermes neotenicus P3 segment gut microbial communities from Petit-Saut dam, French Guiana - Emb289 P3 | ecosystem: Host-associated > Arthropoda: Insects > Digestive system > Gut ...
CGAGGAATACAAGAAGGCATATGAGAAAGCGGGGATCAAAGGCATGTTCCAGGGAGGGGAGGACCACAGCCTCACCGGGATATCATTCAATGCGACAGCCAACTACAAGGAATCGTGGGGCGCACAGTTCTCAAGGATCGTATCATGCAACACCACCGGGCTTGTGAGGACGCTGTATCCGTTGGACAAGAGGTTCAAGATACAGAGCGCGTTCGCCACCCTCATAAGGAGGAGCGCGGACCCCAACAACAGCAAGAGCGGCCCCGTGAACGCGATAGAGCCGTCACTGAAGATACCGACGCACCACGGACCCGACGTTCAGAGCATAATGCCGTGGCTGAACATCCAGACGATGGCTGTCAAAGTACCGACGACATTGATGCATCTTCACACGGTCACCGTCAAACTGGGCATGGAGACCACCACCGAGGAGATCATAAAGCTGTGGAAGGACACACCGCGCGTCCGGCTGGTGAGCGGGAAGAGCGGGATAAAGTCGTCAGCGCAGATAATGGACCTGGCCAGGGACCTCGGGAGGGACAGAGGGGACATGTATGAGATCATCGTATGGGAGGACGGCGTAAAGGTTGTGGGGGACACGCTGTACTACTACCAGGCGGTCCACCAGGAGAGCGATGTGATACCGGAGATAGTCGACTGCGTGCGGTCGATGTGCAAGATCGAAGAGGACCCGTCCGCATCCGTGAGGAAGACGGACAAGGCGATGGGCATCTAAGGTGCTTGGACATGAAGGATTTCCACACCTTGGAGGATTTCGATTTCAAGAACAGGACAGTGCTGCTGAGGGCGGACATCAACTGCCCTCTGGACAAGAAGACGCTGGAGATCATCAACGACTCCAGGGTCAGACGCATCGTCCCCACCGTTCGGGAACTCATGGGAAAGAGAGCCAAGGTAGTGATATTGGCACATCAGAGCAGGAAGGGCAAGTGGGATTTCATCCCGATGGAACAGCACGCCAAAAGATTGTCGAAACATCTGAACTTTCCGGTGATATATGTCAACGACATCCTGGGTGACGCTGCCAAGGAAGGCATACGGGAACTTGCCCCCGGAGAGGTGCTTCTGCTTGATAATGTAAGATCACTTGATTCGGAGACGGCGAAGCTCGGTATGAAGGAGCATGCGGAATCGGATCTGGTCACGGAACTCGCGCCGCTCATAGATTATTACGTATGCGACGCGTTCGGCGCGGCGCACCGGTCCCAATGTTCGCTGGTGGGTTTCCCGGTGAGGTTGCCGTCCGCATCCGGAAGACTGATGGCGAAGGAGATCTTCGCGCTGAAGGCGATATTCGATGAGCCGAGAAGACCTTCGGTGTTCGTCCTCGGCGGCGCCAAGTTCGGCGATGTGCCGTCGATGATAGACCACGTTCTGGGAAGCAACACCGCCGACACGGTGATACTGACCGGGTTGGCCGGGAATGCGTTCCTGTATGCGAGAGGCGTGAACATAGGCGACGCCAGCCTGGATATCCTGAAAGAGGAACTGACGGACGAGAACCTGAACGCAGCGAAGGAGATGCTGTCCAAATTCGGTCAGAGGATACTGCTTCCGACGGATGTCGCGGTGGAAAGGGACGGAAAGAGGAAGAATGTCCTGATAGGGGACCTTCCGGTGAAGGAAGCGGCATTGGACATAGGGAAGAACTCCGTGGAGAAGTTCAGGAAGGTGCTGATGTCCTCGAGGACGTCATTCATGTCCGGACCTGCGGGACTGTACGAGAAGGAAGGATTCGGAACGGGCACGAAGGAGCTCATGACGGCGATGATCGAGAGCAAGGGACAATCGGTCATCGGAGGCGGCCATACCATAGGCGCGGCCGATCTGTTCGATATGACCGATGGTTTCTCGTACGTAAGTACGGCCGGCGGGGCGCTTGAGGAGTTCCTGCTGGGAAGGGAACTTCCGGCGATAGAGGCTCTGAGATACTCGTTCAAGAAATTCTGACCGGGTCGCGGAGAACCGCGATCCGATCCTTACGGACATATCATTTGACCCTTTTATGCGACAGGTCGACCGAAATGGAAATGTGTGATGACGCCCTAGCAGCGTTTCCCTCCGAAGGCTCGGATTTCGCCCTATGCCTCCAGAGGAAGAGTGGTCTGACCATATGAGGTTCAGATGTCGTTCTTGTCCTCATCCTCTTCTTCACGCCTCTTAGCCGCCGCTAACCAGTACCAGTACCCCAGGATCGAAAGGATCACAGGAACGAGCAATATCCAAAGATACCAGAGTGAGGGTGATGGTGATGATTGTTCGCTTGGGTCCTGTGGAGTGATGTATGTCCCGATCTCCGTGAGATCAAAATTCGCGTCCGATGTGTCACTTTGATATGATGACGGAAGTGTCTGAGACACTGATGTGGCCAAGGTCGGGTGAGATACCTTCGTTATCTCTACAATAACATCATGGTCCGCGGTTATGGAGTATGTTCCGTCCGCATCTGTTTTCACTGTTTGGAATGTTGTCCCGTCGTCCGTGGTGTATGTGACGATCAAACCTTCCTGTACGGTGCAGTTGAACGTCACCGTTCCCGACACTGTGTACTTGGACAGTACCTCTATCTCGAACTCCTTAAGGTAGGACTCAAGTATCTTGATCGGAGAGAGCACCTTTGAACTATGGCCGTTGCCGAGCTGCCCATCTCCGTTGTGACCCCATGCCCAGATCTCACCATTGGTCCTGAGGGCCGATGTGTGATCGAATCCTGCCGATACCGTTGCCCAATCCGTATCCGTTCCGACCCGGGTCGGAGTTGTTCTGTCTGCGGTGTCGCCTAGACCGAGCTGACCGTTGCCATTCCATCCCCATGCCCATAGTTCACCATTGGTCTTGAGTGCCGTTGTGTGGCTGTCTCCGGAAAATACTGTTGCCCAATCGGTATCTGTTCCAACCTGGGTCGGAGTGTTCTTCTCTGTACCGTATCCCGAGTTGCCGAGTCCCAGCTGACCGTGATCGTTCCATCCCCAGGTCCACAGGGTACCGTCTGTCTTGATGGCCGTTGTGTGGCTGCCTCCGCTCGATACCGTTGCCCAATCTGTATCAGTCCCCACCCGGGTCGGAGTGTTTTTCTCTGTACCAAATCCCGAGTTGCCGAGTCCTAGCTGACTGACCCAGTTGTTCCCCCATGCCCACAGTTCACCATTGGTCTTGAGGGCCATAGTATGGTTGCCTCCGGCCGATACCATTGCCCAATCTGTATCCGTTCCAACTTGGGTCATGATATATCTGTTCACGTTGTCGCCGAGTCCCAGCTGGTTGTAATAATTGTTACCACATGCCCATAGGGTGCCGTCCATCTTGAGGGCCATTGTATTACTTTCTCCGGCTGATGCCGTTGCCCAATCGGTGTCCGTTCCTACTTTGGTCGGAGTGTTTCTGTTCACGCTGTCGCCGAGTCCCAGATGGCCGCCCCAGTTGTTCCCCCATGCCCATAGGGTACCGTCTGTCTTGATAGCCACCGTGTGAAAGTTTCCTGCCGAGATCATTGCCCAATCTGTATCCGTTCCAACCTGGGTCGGAGTGTTTCTATCCATGTTGTCGCCGAGTCCCAGCTGACCTAACTCGTTCCATCCCCATGTCCACAGGGTGCCGTCTGCCTTGAGGGCGGTTGTGTGCCCGTATCCGATCGATACCATTGTCCAATCGGTGTCCGTCCCTACTTTGATCGGAGCGGTCACGTTTAAGATAAAGTCATTACCAAGCTGACTGTCCCAGTTGTTCCCCCATGCCCACAGTTCGCTATCGGTCTTGAGGGCCATCACATACTCGTATCCGGCCGAGACCGTTGCCCAATCGGTGTCCGTCCCCATCTGGGTCGGAATGTACCTGTTCATGGTGTCGCCGAGTCCCAGCTGACCATTGGCATTCAATCCCCATATCCACAGGGTGCCGTCCGTTTTGATGGCCGTTGTCTCTCTGTCCCCAGCCGAGACCGTTGCCCAATCGGTGTCCGTCCCCACTTGGGTAGGGGTTGTTCTCTCTGTGCCATATCCAAAGTCGCCGAGTCCCAGCTGGCCGTTCCAGTTGGTCCCCCATATCCACAGGGTGCCGTCCGTCTTGATGGCCACCGTATGGCCGCCTCCGGGCGATACCATTGCCCAATCGGTATCCGTCCCCATCTGCACAGGGGATGCTCTTAGTGTTGTGTCACCGAGTCCCAGCTGGCCGGAATTGTTCCGTCCCCATGCCCACAGGGTGCCGTCCGTCCTAATGGTCACCGTGTGTTCGCTTCCGGCCGATACCATTGCCCAATCGGTATCCGTTCCAACCTGGGTCGGAGTTGTTCTCTCTGTGCCATATCCAAAGTCGCCGAGTCCCAGCTGGCCGCCCCAGTTGGCCCCCCATGCCCACAGTTCGCCATTGGTCTTGAGGGCTATCGTATTCTCGTATCTGGCCAATACCATTGCCCAATCGGTGTCCGTCCCCACTTGGGTAGGGGTTGTTCTCTCTGTACTGAATCCCGAGTCGCCGAGTCCCAGCTGGCCGTGAAGATTCCATCCCCATGCCCACAATGTGCCATCGGTCTTAAGGGCCACCGTGTGGTTACCTCCGGCCGATATCATCATCCAATCAGTATCTATTCCCATCTGGGTCGGAATTGTTCTATGCATGGCGTCTCCGAAGCCTAGCTGACCGCTGTCGTTGTTGCCCCATGCCCACAGGGTGCCGTCCGATCCGATGGCAACCGTATGACTCTCTCCGGCTGAGATCGATGTGAATCTTGTCCCTACTGAGGCCGTGACGGTCGCCGTTCCGATACCGGTGGCGGTGAATATGTCCCCGGATATCGTTGCCCCCGTTGTCCCGGCATCCTTGATGCTCCACGTTATGTTCTGATCGGTCGCGTTCATCGGAACTATCGATCCTGTCAGGGTTAGGGGGACGTTCATCATCGCCGTCGTCGGCAGGCCCGTTATGTCAGTTACGCGGATGAACTCATCCGCAGGGTTACCGAGTGTCCATTCGGTCCCCGATTCTTTCCATTCGCTGCCATTACCGGCGATGGTCGCCATCGAGGCGGTCAGCAATATGCAGACGGCGAGTGCGGACGATATCGAAACTTTGTGTCCCATGCTTGATCCTTTTCCGTGCCTTGGACCCATCCCGCCCATGTATGTGCCCTCCTGTCATACTTACGGCCCTCTGCCATAGGAAAAGAGGTATTCTGTCTGCGTGACCATGGAAGTTCATACTGGATCCAAATTTATTTTTTAGGGGCCATAGTATCCTTTAGATATAATTCTCTTTGTTAACTACATGTTCATCGGTAGTGGCGGTCGCGGTGTGCGGGAGCAAGTGATCCGTTGGCCTTTTCAGAGTCGCCATTCTCGATGTCCATACGGCCATGGGGCCCGGGACGGATCCATCGATACGGCATCGTTCTCTGGATATTTCCGTGTTCCAAGGCATGATGGATATGATGGCCCTCCGTTAAATGCGACTGAGAATATTTTAAATATAACGACACGATGGATGCGGATGATATTATGAGCGATAATGAGCCGCTTGAGAGTCCGGAAGAAGATGTTTCACGTGTACGTCTTCCGAACATAAAGGAAGGGGAGATGTTCGGCATAGCGGATCAGCTGCTCGGAGCATCGAAGATCAAAGTGATGTGTGAGGACGGAGTATCGAGGATGGGACGCATCCCCGGGAAGATAAAGAAAAGGATGTGGATACGCGAAGGCGACCTTCTGATCATATCGCTCTGGGATTTCCAGCCGGACAAATGCGATGTGAGATTCCGTTACACGAAGACACAGGCCGTCAACCTGAGCAAGAGAGGAAAGGTCCCGAAGAACCTTGACATATTCTGAGTGCGAAAATGTCATACGACGAGATGTATTCCTATCTGGAGGCCCGTGTTGACGCCCTCAAGACCAACAGGACAGGCGATGAGCGTCAGACGGTCGACGAGGTATTCGACAAACAGACGCTTATGGCGATTTACGGCATGATGACCTCCGGTATCCTCGATTCCGTGAAATATCCGATATCCACCGGAAAGGAAGGGAACGTGTTCTATGCGGAGGAGGAGGACGGCGAACCTCTGGCGCTGAAGATATTCAGGACGTCAACGTCCACATTCAAAAGGATAGGTAAGTACATCGAAGGGGATCCCAGGTTCAGAGGGCTGACCGGGAACAGGAGGAAGATGATATATGCCTGGACCAACAAGGAGTACCGGAACCTTCAGAGGTATTGCGAGGCAGGCCTTCCCGTCCCGGAACCGGTGGCATTCTCGAAGAACTGCCTTGCCATGGAATTCATAGGCGACGAGAACGGACCTTCCCCGCTGCTCAAGGACACTGTGCTCGATGATCCCGATGACATATATGATGAGGCGATATCGTTCATAATAGACGGGTGGCAGGAGGCGCATCTCGTCCACGGCGATCTGAGCGAGTACAACATACTGATGATGGACGGGGAACCGATATTCATCGATGTGGGACAGGCCATGACGGCGGACCACTTCAACTCCAAGGAACTTTTGGTCAGGGATATAGAGAACATCAACCGCTTCTTCAAGAACCGCGGCGCGGATATAATAGACGTGGCAAGGATAATGGAGGAGGTCCTCAGCGGCGGGGATGATGACGATGACCAGGATGAGGATTATGACGATGAGGACTATGATGACGAATGTGATCACGAGGAGGGGGACGAATGAGGTCTATCAGAGTTCCGAGTGACCGTGTCGGTACCATCATAGGCAACAAGGGTGAGACGAAGAGGATGCTCATCAAGAGGACCGGCGTAAAGATAGAGGTGGATGGGGAAGGAGAGGTCCTGATCCACGATGACAAAGCGAAGGACCCGCTGGCCGCGCTGAAACTTATGGACGTCATAAAGGCGATAGGCCGCGGTTTCTCGCCGGAAAGGGCTATGAAGCTGTTCGATGACGAGGACGAATATCTTGAGGTGATAGACCTGAAGGAATTCGTCAACGGCAAGAGCAACCAGCTGGCCAGGGTACGCGGCAGGATCATCGGGCAGAAGGGAAGGACCAGAGGGATCATTGAGGACCTTACAGGAGTGAGCGTATCGGTATACGGGAACACGGTGGCGCTCATAGGGTCCTCGGTAAGCCTTCCGGTAGCGAAGCAGGCGATAGAGATGTTACTGAACGGAAGCGAGCATTCCACCGTTTACAGGTACCTTGAGAATCAGCGTCCTAGACTGAGGATAGCTGAGATGGGATTCGACATCTGAGGTGATCGATCTGAGCGACTGGGTATGCGAGAACATGTCGATCGCCGAGGCTGCGGTGGAAAAGGGATTGTGCGACCACTGTCTCGGCCGCCTGTTCGGAAAGTCCGGGACGGGGATGACCAACGATCAGAGAGGGAGGATCATAAGGGATGCGCTCACAGAGATGGGAGTGGATCCCAAGGTCCCTGAGAACTGTTCACTGTGCGAGGATGTGTTCGACGTCCTCGGAAGATTCGCCGAGGCTGCCGCCGAATCGGTATTGTCGGTGGGATCGGAGAACTTCCTGATAGGAACAAGGGTGGATCCCGAGATATCTGCCAAGGAGGAGGAACTGTGGAAGGAGCTCGGGACGGAGAATGCGGAATCGATCAAGACGGAACTGAACCGCGAGATAGGGAAGCTCGCGCTTCCTATCATATGCCGCCGTGTGGAGTTCAAGAATCCGCAGGTTGTGGCATGTGTGGACACTAGATTCGCCGATGTCACATTGGACATAGCCCCGATATTCATCCGCGGCAGGTACAACAAACTTTCACGGGAAATTCCGCAGACCATATGGCCGTGCAGGGTGTGCAAGGGGAAAGGATGCGGAAGATGCAACAACATCGGCAAGATGTATGAAACGTCCGTACAGGAGATCATCGGGGATGTCGCAGTCGAGATGTGCGGCGGGAAGGAACACTTCCTGCATGGGATGGGAAGGGAGGACATAGATGCGCTCATGCTGGGAACGGGAAGACCGTTCGTGCTTGAGATCAGCGACCCCCGCATCCGGGACATAGACCTTGCAGAACTGGAAAGGAGGGCGAATCTCTCGGACCTTTCGAAGTTCAACAGCCTATCTTTCACAACCAGGGAAATGGTAAAGGACACCAAAGAGGCGGCCCCCTCTAAAATATATAGGGTAAAAGTAAGGGCAGAGGGTAAAGTTAATAAAGAAAGAGTAATTGAGGTAGCCCAATCATTCAGGAATCTCTGTATTGACCAGAGGACTCCCGCGAGGGTCGAGCACAGACGTGCCGACCTTGTTCGCAACAGGAGGATACTCTGGGTCGAGGCAGACCCGATAGACGAAGAGACGTTCGACCTGACCCTTGAAACGGAATCCGGCACCTACGTCAAAGAGTTCGTCTCGGGCGACGAGGGCAGGAGCAGACCGAACTTCTCCGAGGCCCTCGGCGTTCAATGCCGTGTGGAGACGCTTGATGTATTGGCGATCAACGATCATGAGGTAATGAGATGAAAGCATCTAAAGGCACAAGGACGAAGACCCGCAGGATCCTGAGCAAGAAGCCGAGGGCACGCGGCCTTTCACCGATAACGAAAGGATTCCAGGTGTTCGAGGAGGGGGACAAGGTCAACATCATAATAGACCCGAGCATCCACAACGGGATGCCGTTCTCCAGATTCCACGGACTGACGGGAGTGGTCGTGGGGCAGAGAGGTTCCGCATACGAGGTCAACGTCTACGACGGCAACAAACTGAAGATGGTGGTGGCTCGTCCGGAGCACCTTAAAAGAAGCAACTGTTAAAGTGATAGAATGGCTGAGAATTACATAAGTCTGGCTGAGGTCAAGGGAATGCTTGATTCTGAAAGCGAAAAGAACGAATTATGCGCAGCGCAGAGGTCAGCGTTGGAACATTCTCAGGCATTGGCAACGCTCTCCGCCGGGGACGTCAAAGCGCTTACGGAAGAAGTACGCGCCTTGAAGTTCATGACCGACTACGCAGCGTACAAGATCGGCGACATACTCCCGAAGTATCCGGAGGATGTCCGCGCGATATTCGCTAAGGAAAGGGTCAACCTGTCCGCAGAGGACATAAAACAGATAATAGAAATAGTTGGAAAGTATCTTTGATACTGCGCACACGGGGGAGCTTGAATGGAAGAGTACGCATACATCTTAGATTACTTGGCGCAGGGCCTGCCCACAGGCGGCTATGCCAAAAGGGAGCCGCTATGCTATGCGGTGGGGGATGAGGAGTTCAAGCTGTTCGAGATAATACCGAAGGCGAACGCCGTCATCAATCTGGGCGACCGTGTCTATATCGGCAAGGACGCCAACCTGCGCACGCAGGTGGACCATATCAAAAGAAGGGTCGGTTTCGATGAACTGACCAGTGCCGCGAAGGCAGAACTCGAGTTCGTGATCCTGGACATAGTGATGAAGGATCAGGCGAGATTCATACGATTCTACAATGAGGCGGAGGCGATATCGCTCAGGAAGCACATGCTCGAAGAGTTGCCCGGCCTCGGTAAGAAGACATTGATGGCGATACTGGACGGAAGGAAGAGGGGCGGAGCGTTCAAGGATTTCGCGGACCTCGGTGCACGCGTGTCCCTTCTGAAAGGGCCTGAGAAACTTATAGTGAAACGTGTGATCATGGAACTGACCGACACCTCGTTGAAACATTACCTCTTCATAAGATGAGACGCAATGAAACGTCAAGGCTCATCGGTGAGCGTAACATAACGCCGAGGAAGAGCAAGGGTCAGAATTTTCTGATAGATGACCGTGTGGCGTTACGGCATATAGGATTCGCATCCGTGGAACGTGATGACAAGGTGCTGGAGGTAGGTCCCGGGCTCGGTATGCTGACGGAGAAACTGCTGGAAGTGTGCGACCGAGTCATCGCCATAGAGCTGGACGATAAACTTGCGGATTACATAGAGGACACGTTCGGTGACCGGCTGGAATTGATAAGAGGGGATGCGCTGGGGATGGATTGGCCGCCGTTCGACAGATTCGTGAGCAACCTTCCGTACAGCATCTCCACGCCGATCATATTCAAACTGCTCGCCCACGATTTCAGGAAAGCGGTGGTGATGGTCCAAAAGGAGTTCGCGGAACGCATGGTCGCGAACCGCGGAGAGGTGGATTACTCACGGCTCACCGTGAACGTGTACTACCGTGCGGAATGCCGTATCCTGGAAACGGTGCCGGCGTCCCGCTTCAAACCCAGACCGAAGGTCGATTCGGCGCTTGTCGAGATAATTCCGAGACAGGCACCGTTCACGGTGAAGGACGAGGACACCTTCTTCAAAGTGGTGGACGCCGGGTTCCTGCACCGAAGGAAGAAGATCAGGTCCGCGCTGAGGACGGAAGGGATGACCTTCCCTGACGATGCCCCCATACCGTTCCTGGACGACCGTATGGAGATACTCTCGCCGGAGGACATCGGCATCCTGGCGGATGCGGTGTTCGATGCGTTGCGATAGGGGTACGATATATTCTATCCTGACAGAAGATAAAAAGGAGTGCCGGCGCGTGTCCGCGCCGGTCTGATGATGTTTATTTTTTCTTAATGATCGGCGATGCCACCAGAAGTACTCCGCCGGCCAAGGCGAGCAACTGACCTATCTGGAGGGTGTCCCCTGCCCAGTCCTTCACCTCTATCGTGAAATAGATCACGAACACGATTATCAGCACGCCTATCATGGCCAAAGGCGCCCTTGCATTAAAGGCCGCTAAGAGACACGCCAAACCGGCGAATACCAATACCATCAACGGTACATATACAAAGAGTATGCTCGTGTCCAGACCATTCTTCAAGAGATTGTCTATGAAATTCGAATCCAAAAGATTCTGGATGAAAAACCACCCATTGTACTCCAGTATCACTATTCCGCCAATGGACAACTTTATCCATGCGAGAAACACCGAAACGATCGCAAGGAGTGCGCCGATGATCCCGATAGCATTTACTTTTCCCATGTCATTCCTCCGTAAATAAGTTGTACATGTATCGGCAACGTGCCTATTATAACCTATGTATGGGTCCGATCTTTGGGAACAATGAGGGAAATAATAGTATCTGAGGTCAAGAAATATAGTGCTGGGATGATGAAAGATATAACTGTTCGATGCCTTATCCTTACGCATGCAGATAGGGATCGTAGGTAAACCCAACGTCGGGAAATCAACCTTCTTCGCGGCGGCCACGATGGCTCCGGCGGAGATAGCGAACTATCCTTTCACAACGATCCATGCGAACAAAGGTGTCGCCTATCTCCGAACGCCCTGTCCGTGCAAGGTACTGGGCGTTAAATGTGATCCCAACAACTCGGCATGCAACGACGGTATCCGGGCAGTTCCGATAGAATTGCTCGATGTCGCCGGCCTTGTTCCGGACGCGTGGCAGGGAAAGGGGCTTGGGAACCAGTTCCTGGACGATCTCAGGCAGGCGGATGCGCTCATCAACGTCATAGACGTCAGCGGGTCCACCGATCTGGAAGGTAACCCCGGGGATCCCGGCGACCACGATCCGCGGGAGGACGTTATCTTCCTGAGGAAGGAGATAGAGCTCTGGATACGCGAGATACTCAAGAACGGATTCAGCAAGATAGCAAGGCAGGCGAAGATGCAGGGCGAGAAGATAGAGGCGGCCATACATGACCGCCTGATGGGGCTGAACATCACCGAACCGCAGATCAAGCAGGCGCTGCGCGATGTCCCGCATCCGGACGACCCGATGAAATGGGATGACGATCTGCTGCTCTTATTATCCGTAAGGTTACGGGAACTCAGCAAGCCGATGATAATCGCCATGAACAAGGCGGACATCGCTCCCGAAGGGAACATCGAACTGATAAGGGGCATCTCCGATAGGGCGGTGGTCACCATGTCGGAGACGGAACTCGCATTGAAGAAAGCGGCCGCGGCCGGCCTCGTGAACTATTCGCCCGGTGACGATTCGTTCACCGTGAACGACGGCGGTAAGCTGAACGACGGTCAGAGGAAGGCACTGGAGAAGATATCCCATAACCTGAAGGTACACGGCGGGACCGGCGTCCAGGAATGCCTTGAGACAGCGGCGTTCGGGATGCTGGATCTGATAACGGTATATCCAGTGGAGGATGAGGGGAAGTATACGGACAGCCTGGGACGCGTCCTGCCTGATGCGATACTGCTTCCGAAAGGTTCGACGGCGAGGGACCTTGCATACAAGGTCCATACCGATCTCGGGGACAAGTTCATAAGAGCGGTGAATGCGAAGACCAAACGTACCGTCGGCAGCGACCACGTGCTGCTGGACGGCGACGTCATAAAGATAATATCCGGAAAGTAATAAGATGGGCAAATGGGATGTAAGACTAATCAGCGCGTCGTACAAGCAGGACGGCGATCACATCGTTATAGAGCTGTTCGGCAAGACACGTGATAAAAGGTCGATCGTCATACTCGACAGAAGTACCAGACCGTACTTCTTCATCGTCGAACCCAAGGATAATGTGCGCAGCGAGTTGGGCAAGGATGCGGACGTCCTTTCCGTAGAAGATAAACGATTGTTCTGCCGCGGGAAGGAAAGGGACACCATCAAAGTGACGGTAAAGTATCCATGGACGGTACCGACGTACCGGAACAGGTGGAAGGAGGGACACCAGGTACTGGCGGCGGACATCCCGTTCCATCATCGGTATCTGTACGACAACGACATGGGATCATGCATCTCCGTCACCGGCGAAGAGATAAAGAACGATTACGCAGCGGACCTGGCCGTTGAACTATCGTCATTCGAGAACATCGGACCGTTCGACCCCGGTCTGAGGATACTGTCGTTCGACATAGAGAACAGCATCGCGAACGAGACGATATACACCATATGTTCCGTCGTAGGAGAGGACGGCGGGATAAGGGAATGCGAGCCGATATACGGTAACGAGAAGGACATCATAGAAAGATTCTCGGAGCACATCCTCAAAGAGGACCCGGATGTAATCACCGGGTACAACATCGACAATTACGACATCAAGATGATCGTGGACCGCGCCAAGAAGAACCGGATGCCGGACCTCTCCTGGGGAAGGGACCGCGGCGCACCGAGGACGGTCAGCGAAAAGTTCTGGAGATTGAAAGGGAGGCTCGTCATAGACGCATGGTGGGCCGTGAGAAGGGAACTTCGGCCGAAACAGGAGACGCTCAATGCCGTTTCGATGCAGCTCCTCGGCGAACAGAAGATGGATGTCAATCCAAAACTGATGGATCAGGAATGGAAGGACGACAAGGAGAAGGTCATGAGATACTGCGTGAAGGACGCAGAGCTCTCGCTGAGGATACTGAACACCCTCGGCACCGTCAGGAAAGGCATGGACCTGGCCGCCGTGTCGAAACTCCCGCTGGAGGATGTGCTCACATCCGGATCCTCGCAACTGATAGATTCGATACTCATAAGGAAGGCAGACCGGATGGGCGTCGGCGTCCCTCTGACGGGGAACTTCAACAGGGACGAGCAGATAGAGGGAGGATACGTCCACACGATGGCCCCGGGATTGTACCATTGGGTGTGCGTCCTGGACTTCAAGTCCATGTATCCGTCCCTGATAATATCCAAGAACATCTGCTTCACCACACTGTCCGATGACGGAGAGATAGAGAGTCCGGTCGGGGTCAGATTCGTATCCAAGGAAAGGAAGACGGGGATCCTTCCTGGGATCCTCGAGGACCTCCTGAACGAGAGGGATGACATAAAGAGAAGGATGAGGTCCGCATCCGATGAGGAACGCCATTATCTTGACGGCCTTCAGAATGCGGTGAAGATATTGATGAACTCGTTCTACGGAGTGTTCGCATCCTCCTTCTACAGATTCACGGACAAGAACATAGGAAGTTCGATAACGGCGTTCGCGAGGGCAACGGTAAAGGGGATAATAGAGGACCTCGGGAAGGAGGACATCCAAGTGATATACTCGGACACGGACTCCATTTTCATTAGTTCCCCTTACAACACGCTCGACGAGACCCTGGACTTCGGAAAGGCGATGGCTAAACGCTATTCCGCCGAAGGGAGGCAACTGGAGTTCGAGAAGATAATGGAACCATTGTTCTCGCACGGAAAGAAGAAGAGGTATGTCGGAAAGGTGGTATGGCCCAAAGAGGAATTATTGATACGCGGATATGAGGTAAGGCGTTCCGACTCGTTCGACCTTCAGAGCAGACTGCTTACGGAACTTTTTGAGAAGATATTGGAGGAAAGGAACGATGAGGCGGTCGCACTCGTGAAGAAGGCGGTGCAGGACACCGTCACCGGCAAGGTGGATGTTTCCGATCTCGTCATATCGAGAACGTGTAAGGACCCTAGCAAATACGAATCCCCGGACAGGATGGCCAATGTCCAGGCGGCGGAGAAGATGAAGAAGATGGGTTACGAGTTCATCCCGGGAATGAAGGTATCGTGGATCGTCACGGATTCCTCGAAGACCCCGCAGACGGTGGAACCGTACATAAGCGGGACGGAGTTCAAGGAAAGGCCGGACCACAGATACTATGCGGAAAGACTGGCGAACATGGCGTCACGCGTGACAGAGGTATTCGGATGGAGCGAGAAGGACCTCATGCTGGGAAGCCAGCAGGCGACGCTCTTCGATGATAGTTTCCAGACCGCGCCGATGCCGTCCGTGAAGAAGATCGAAAAACAGGATACCGAAAGACCGCCGGCGAAGAGGACCTCGCTCAGGGATTTCTTCTGATGTGTGCCTGTCCCATCACAGAGTGAGAATGTTTGGATAGATGATCCGCTCGATAGTGTACCGCTCGTACCTATGACCATATGGAAAATAAAAAAAAGAGGCGTGCCGGCGAGTCCGGCACAGCCGTCGAATATGTTGCCCTTATCTCAGAGATCACGGTCCTCTCGAACGCCAGTAGATCGTAAGAGAGAACACGATGATCACGAACACCACGATCGCGAACATCGTCATGATCTCGTTGTCCATACCGTTGCCCGTGCCGGTCTCTTTGCCCTTATCGGCATCGTTATCTTTGTCGATCCCATTGTTGTTCCCATTGCCGTTACCATTACCGTTGCCGTTATCGGTCACGTTGTCATCGGTGTCGTCGACCTCGTCAGGGACCGGTACATCCGTTACGACGATGTCGAAATCCTGTGTGTGAACGTACGTTATCTGCGTCATGGTGTAGCTGTTAGTCTTCGTGCCATCACCTAACTGACCGTAACTGTTCGAACCGCATGCCCACAGTGTGCCATCGTCTTTGATCATCATCGTCCTCAGGTATCCTGCTGAGACCATCGTCCAATCATCTTCGATCCCCATCTGCGTAGGGGTCTCGCAGGATATCTTCGTGCCGTTTCCGAACTGACCGTGCTGATTGTATCCCCAGACCCACAGTGTGCCGTCATCCTTGGCAGCAACGTTGTGATACTGTCCGGCAGAGATCATCGTCCAATCGTCGTCCGTTCCTATCCTTATCGGAATGTCACTGTCTGCCTCTCCTTCACCGATGCCTAACTGACCGCTGTCATTGACGCCCCATGCCCACAGTGTGCCGTCATCCTTGATCGCCACAGTATGTTTACCGCCTGCCGAGACCGTCATCCAATCATCATCGGACCCTACTTGCTCTGGGATCTTTGTGATCGTACCTTGTGTTCCTGTGCCCAGCTGACCTTCCAAATTGGACCCCCATGCCCACAGTGTGCCGTCATCCTTGATCGCCATCGTATGGAGCCAACCCGCTGAGACCGCGGTCCAATCGTCATCCTCTCCTATCTGTACGGGATTATGACTCTCAGCGGTCGTGCCTATGCCCAGTTGGCCGTTCATGTTGTACCCCCATGCCCATATCGTACCGTCAGCCTTCATGGCCGTCGCGTGGAGATGTCCTGCGGATATCATCGTCCAATCGTCATCCTCGCCTATCTGTACTGGAATGAGGCTGTTCTCGGTCGTGCCTATTCCTAACTGACCGTTCACGTTGCCTCCCCACGCCCACAGCGTACCGTCCGTTTTGACGGCTATTGTGTGATCATTGCCCGCCGAGACCTTGGCCCAATCCTCATCCTCTCCCATCTTCATCGGGATGAGGCTGTTCTCAGTGGTTCCGTTACCCAGCTGTCCGTTGTTGTTCCTGCCCCATGTCCATATGGTGCCGTCATCCTTGATCGCTACCGTGTGTTCCGAGCCGAACGATGCTTCGACGACCTTCCCTATCTCGGCGGTTATCGTCACGGTCCCCGTCCCGGTCGTTATCAATTCATTACCGTTCGCTATCGAGGCACCGGTATCCCCGGCATCCCTGATGCTCCATCTTATCGAATTCTGTGTCGCGCCGTCCGGTAACGATGTGCCTATCAGAACAAGTGTCCCGACGGTCGTTGTCGTCGGTATCCCGGTGATCTCCGTCACGGGGGCCTTCGCATAGTCCCCGAGGAACACATCCTGACGATACAGGATGTGTTCTCCTTCCCCTCCGTCATCGGAGGTCACGACCGCGGCTGCGGTCGCTATGAATGTCAGTGCAAGCAGCACCGATATGAATCTCTCTGTCCTTCTCATGTTATCCCTCTGCGTTTCCTTTACCTTACACGACCCGGACACATGTCCGGGCCTTCCATGGTAAGGTCCTTCGTCAAATGCCGGCGCATGATGTGCGATCTCAGAAGAGAGTTACGTATGCACATCGTGTGTATGCCGAGCATCCTCGAATGCGCGAAAAAGTAATACTATAATAATGTTACTGAGTATGTAAATAGATTGTAGGTATACAATTAGCTACTGATAGAGCGGATCGTTCCTTATCTTGATCTTTTAAAAATAATGAATGAAAAAGGCTGTGCCGGATCTCACCGGCACAGCCGTTATGTGGTTTGTTTCCGTACAGACGTTACATCCTTCTCAGTCGACTCATCCCATCGAGAGCCAGGATGAGCAGTGCTCCCATGATCAATGATATCACTGCGAGTACTGCCATGGCCTCACTGCTGATGCCGTCGCTGTCAATGATGAGGACATCATCATCGCCGATGTTGTCATTGGTCTCACCGTCGCCGCCATCGTTACCGCCGTCCCCGTTGCCGTCGCCGAGACCTTCGCCATCCTCTTCTTCCTTACCGCTTTCTTCAGGTTCCGGAGGAGCATTCACAGTGATGTTGAAATCCTGTGTGTAGTGATGCGCCAACAGTGTCGGAACGGATCTGTTCGTGCCGCTTCCGTCGCCCAGTTGGCCACTGTTATTGCTGCCCCAGGTCCATACAGTGTTGTTATCCTTGATCGCCACCGTGTGACCGTTGCCGGCAAAGACCGTGGTCCAGCCTACCCCTATCTCGATGGGAGAGGATTTGCCGTAAGCCCAGCCGGAGGTACCGTCGCCCAGATTACCGTATCCGTTGTACCCCCACGCCCACAACGTACCGTCCGTCTTGATGGCCATCGTGTAGCTGGAGCCGGCCGATGCCGTGGCCCAGTCGTCATCCGTCCCCACTTGGGTCGGGATGTTTTTGTTCGTGCCCGATCCGCTGTTGCCGAGACCTAACTGACCGTTGCTGTTGTATCCCCACGCCCAAAGCGTACCGTCCGATCTGATGGCCACTGTGTGGCTGAAACCTGCGAAGACCGCGGTCCAGTCATTATCGCTGATCATTACCGGGGTGTGACGTTCCTTATCGCTACCGTCGCCCAGATTACCGTATCCGTTGTATCCCCATGCCCAGAGCGTACCGTCCGATCTTATGGCCACCGTGTATTCCTTACCGGCTGAGGCCATGCTCCAATCGGATCCTACCAGGGTCGGGGTGTTCTTCTCCGTGCCGTCGCCGGATATGCCTATACCCAGCTGGCCGTTGTCGTTGTTGCCCCATGCCCAAAGCGTACCATCCGATCTGAACGCCATGTTATGGTTGTCACCGACCGAGACCTTGACCCAGTCGCCATCGTTCCCTACCTGTACCGGAGTATGTTTAGCTGATCTCGTACCGTCACCGAGCTGACCGGAACCGTTGTGCCCCCATGCCCACATCGTGCCGTCCGTTTTTATGGCCACCGTGTGGTATATCCCTGCCGATACCGTGGCCCAGTCGTCATCCGTCCCTACCTGTACCGGTATCTTTCTATCTGTGGTCGTACCGTCACCGAGCTGGCCGCAACCGTTGTATCCCCATGTCCAAAGGGTGCCGTCGTCCTTGATGGCAGCATTATGATTATCACCGACCGAGATCATCACGAAACCTCCAAGTGTCGCTGTGACCGTGACCATTCCCGGTGCGATCGTCGTCAATGTGTTCTCCGTCATGGATGCCCCGGTCGTTCTGGCCTCTCTGACATTCCACTTTATCATCTGATCGGTCGCACTGGCCGGCACCACGCCTTCCAATGTGATCGTCCCTACATCCATTGCCGATGGTATCCCGGTTATCTCGTCCACCGGGATGTATGCCGTTGTTCCGATGAACATCTCATTCTGATGGTACTGAGCTTGCTGCCCCTCTTCCCCTCCGCTGCCGGAAGCTATGGTCGCTGCTGCGGTCGTTATGAATAGGAGCGCTAGCAGTACCGATGCGCATTTCTGTGTCGTTCTCATACTCTCTACCTCATTTCCATTATCCGTGCCATAAGGCCGAACGGCGCCCCGTTCTGGGTCTCCGTGGCCCATATCCCTTTATCAAATGCCGGCGCAGACGTGCGATCTCAGAAGAGAGCCGCATATGCACGTCTAGCCAAACCAAGCATCTTGAAGCATGCGAAAAAGTAATACTATAATAATGTTACTGAGTATACTAATATATTGTAAGTATACAATTAATTATTGATAAATATGCCATTTTTATCTGTCTTTAATTCTAATAGATGAAAAGGACCGTGCCGGAATCGAGCCTGCACAGTTTTTGTTCTGTCACTTACCAAGATCACGATGAACCGGTCACCTCCTCTCTTACTGTCGACGGACGGGTCGCCGCCCCGTCTGTGGCAGAGCATAGAAATGTTTTATATACTAAATCATGTACAAAATATACAATATAGAAATATTTAAATATAATATATTTTTAAAACTGACAGATAGTTAGATACAATTATATATTAGATATCTAATCTCTTTATTGGCTCTGAGGACAGATGGATGGAATCGCTCCATCCTGGCGGAACGTGTGATGGCGAAGGCGTCGAGAAAGCAAAGAAAGCCGTGTTTCCTCAAAGCTGCGCATCGTGGTCGATGCCTCGTTATCGTATGTCCCGACGGACTGTCCGCCGGCCTGCGCCCGGACCTGTGATCAGGGGTCCGGGCGCAAAAAAATAAAATCGGTGATTAAATGAGCAACCAGAATATATTAGAGGATCTCAGGACGTCCGTCGAGACATGGAACATAAAGCTCGCCGAGAGCGCCACAAAAGCTGCTATGGACGCCAAGATGGATCCCAAGATCATCGTTCAGGAAGGTCTCGGGAAAGGAATGGAGAACATCGGCGAAAGGTTCGATAAAGCAGAGATATATCTGCCGCAGGTCGTGGCCGCATCGAAGACGATGGAATTCGCACTCAAGCTGCTCGCGCCGCTTATGCAGGGCAACAGCGATGTGCTTAGGGGAACGGTCATAATGGGCACCGTGGAAGGCGATATCCATGAGATCGGGAAGAATGTGTGCTGCGCGATGCTCCGCGGCGCCGGCTACAAGGTCATAGACCTGGGGCCGGACGTATCTCCGGAGAAATTCCTGGGTACGGGCGAAGAACACGGGGCCCAGGTGCTCGGAGGGTCCGCACTGATGACCACGACTATGCAGATCCAGGCGGAACTTGTGAAGGCGGTGAAGGAAGCGAATGCCTCCTACAAGGTCATCGTCGGCGGTGCGCCCGTGACGCAGAAATGGTGCGACGACATCAAAGCGGACGGTTACTCCGAGAACGGTGCGGAGATCGTAGAACTTGTGAACAAACTGGTAAAGAAGTGATATCATGGCCACAGAGAGAGTTTTGAACATATTCGACGTGTATGACCGCTTCGTCAGCGGGAAGAAGGTCCCCGAGGATGAATGGGATTATTCCATCATCCCCACGAACGCCACCAGACTGAAGGAGAAGTACAAGCTGAACTTCGGCAGCAAGATGATCCCTGAGGACAGATCGACGATGAACAATCTGTTCAACGCCGGTCTGGAGATGCTGGTCAGCACCGGATTCTACAACACCGACCTCAAGAGGGTGCTGTCGGTCACGGAATCCGAGGTATGGGAGGGGATAAAGAGGACCCCGAAGAGATTGATGATCGGCGAGGGAAGGGACGTAGCCCGTTTCTATCCCCGTAAGGGCAACAGTCCGGTGAAGCCGATAATACAGGGCGGACCTACCGGAGCGCCCGTTTCCGAGGACATTTTCATTCAGGTGATGCAGAGCTTCGCGCAAGAGGCGGTCATCGACACGCTGGTGAACGGCGTGATGGCAACGGTGGAAGGCCACCCTGCCACCACGAACACCCCGTATGAGATCCGTGCCACCATGGCAGAGATACGTGCTGTGAAGGAGGCGAGGATCAGAGCGGGGAGACCGGGCATGGGCATATAGGGACCGGAGACGCCGCTGTCTGCGGCGGGACGGCTCACCGCCGATCTTGCATCCACGGGGATGAGGGTCTGCGATTCCCATGAATGCTCACAGCTCAACGAGCTGAAGATGGATATGGCCGGGCTGAACATGCTGGCCGGATGGTCCGCCAACGGGAACACGATAATGATAGAGCAGATGCCCATATTCGGCGGATACTGCGGAGGTGTTGAAGAAACGGCGATATGCGATGTCGCCACGACATTGGCCTCGTTCGCGCTCTTCGGCGGCAACTTCCACCTGGACGGCCCGATACACATCAGATGGGGTATAACCACGGCCAGAGAGACACTGCAGATAGCCGCCCATGTGGCTGCAGCGGTGGATGCGAACACGGACCTGCTGATCGCGAACCAATACTATCCGGCGGCAGGCCCATGCACAGAGATGTGTCTTCTCGAGACCGCTGCACAGGCGATATGCGACACCGCATCCGGAAGGGAGCTCCTTTCCGGTTCAGCCGCGGCCAAGGGTGTGGCACAGGACAAGACCACCGGCATGGAAGCGAGGATCATGGGCGAGGCCGCCATTGCCACCGCAGGTATGAAGATACCCGAGGTGAACAGCATCCTTGAGAAGATAGTGTCAAGCTATGAGAAGGACTATGCGAAGGCCCCCGCCGGGAAGACGTTCTACGAGTGTTATGACACCTTGACCGTAAAACCGACGGAAGAGTACCGCACCGTGTACGACAACGCGGTGAAGAAACTGGAGAAGTTCGGCCTCAGCTTGGCGAATTGATCGACCTCCCATCAAAACCCTTTCCAATTTTCTTAACAAGGTGATGATATGCATACCAAAGTAAAGGCAACATCGATCTTGATCGTTCTTTTTGCGATCGTCCTGATATTCATACCGCTGTTCTCGGGAACCTCCGCGGCATCGGATATGACGACACACGGCGATACCGTCTGGGAGAACTTCAAGTTCGTGAAGAATATAATGATCTGGCTAATGCTGATGTTGGTCGCGTTCCTGATGATCTTCATCAAGAAGTACGAGTGGGGCGTCGCGCTTGCGGTGCTGCTGTCGGCGGCGGGGAGTTTTGTTGTGTATCTTGCGATACATGACCTTCGCTTCGGCGACGTGTGGGATCAGGACCTGCTGCTGGGCGCGGTGATCTGCTCCATTACGATAGTCATAGCGATAGGGTGTTTCCTGGGGACGGTCAAACCGTGGCAGTACCTGCTTGCCGGGATCATGTTCGCTCCCGTATACGTGCTGATCGAATGGTTCATCGGCAGCGTGACCCTGTTCGGCGAACTGGCCCAGGACCCGGGAGGGTCCATACTGGTGCACATGTGCGCCGCATACTTCGGCCTGGGGGCGGCGATCGCACTGAGGGAGAAGAGGGCGTTCGATGAGCCCATGTACACGACCACACACAGCGTATCCTTCGTCTGGCTGGCCGCGATGCTGCTCTGGGCCCTGTGGCCTGCGTTCGTGACCGCCTTCCTTCCGGTGGAACTGGTGTCATGGGGGATGATCACATGCTACATGGCCGGCATAGGGTCCGTGATAAGCGCATGGGCGGTGTGCCATCTGTTGCAGAAGAGGGTGAACCCGCTGATCTACACATACGCCATGCTTGCCGGGCCGGTCGCGATAGGCGCCCCTCTGCTAATGGCTGGCCCGTGGGCGGCGATCCTGATAGGCATCGTCGCCGGTGCAGCGTCCGCGCTCTGTTTCATATACCTGCATCCGTGGCTCTGTGCAAGGCTGGGAACGCTTGACGTCATGGGCGTGCACAACCTCCACGGCATAGGGGGATGGATCGGTGCTGTGTCATCGGCCGTCATACTTCTGGCTGTAGGCGCCCCGAATGCCGCTGCCGCCAACATGACTGCGGCCGCGGTCGTGTTCGTTGTGACGCTTGTCCTGGGCATGGTGGCAGGATTCATCCTGAGGCTCACACGCGGAGGGATAATGTGCGACCATCTGTTCTCGGATGACGCCGGATTCATAAAGAACGAAGAATGAAAAAACCGCATCCGGGAGGATGCGCCCTTTCCTTTTTATTTCTCATCTCCGACATCGTACCGTTCATACATCCGGATGCCTCATGGAACGTACCCGTGCGTTATGTGACATCACGATATGTCCGGCGCCTGATCCGTGAATTCGGTTATCCCGCATTCGCGTATGATGGAATCTATGCACTCGGACCTCTTCCTCTCCAGTTCCTCTTCACTGCTCGCGGAGTTTATCATCGTGCATCTCCATATGTTCGATCCGTCCTCGTGGTCGGTGATCATCTCATCCGCGCCGAACAGACCGCGGACGATCCTCGGGTTACGGACGTCGGCGAATGATTTCTCTCCGCATGACGACATCTTCCCGTACCTTATGATGAAATGTTCGTATGATGACACATCATCCCTTCTCGGGCCGGTGCGGCCGCCGAGCCTTGAGACCACAAGTTCCTCCAGAAGGTTTATGCCTGTTGCCGCCAGAACCGCCGCCGGCGTCTGGCTGGGGATGCGGGCATCGATCTCCAGCACCCTCAATCCGTTCTCCGTGTCTATCGCCTCCACATCCATCAGCGAGAAGAGATTGATGCTCTCGGACAGCTTTTCTGCTATCCGTTTGAACTCCTCCTCCCTTTCACGATCAAGGACATCCGGTGCGCATCTCACCCTCTTGCAGTCGTAATCCCTGCTCAGCATGATCTCGGTTGTCACGAACGGCCTGAACGTGTCGCCGTCGCCGATCACCTCTATCGAGACGCTCTTCCCGGAGACGAACTCCTGTATGACCGGTTCATCCCCCATCCTCATTATCCTGTCTATCCCGGCGGCCACATCCTTCTCGCTGTAAGCAACGGTCACGCCTGTGCTCCCGCTCTGGGACGACGGTTTCACAACAACGGGATAACCGCATTGCTGCCATCTCCTGGGCGTCGGGATGCCTATATTCTCCATCAGGCTGTTCGTCGCGGACTTGGACGAGGATATGAGATACGCATCGAGATCGAACAGCAGAGGTATGCTGGAATATCTGAGCATGGCATCCAGTTTGGACAGGAGGTTCAGGTCCTCGCATGCCGGCAGCACGGCGTCGCATCCTTTGAAGATGTTCATCGCGGCGCTCTCCTGCATCACCGGATCGAGGATCGCGAACTCGTCGGACAGCGAGAACGCCGGCGCGGCGTTCCTCTTGTCGATCACTATCGTCTCATAACCTGCCTTCTTCGCCAGATATACCGCTTCCATGCCCTGCAGCGCCCCGCCGACTATAGCTATCCTCATGTGCCATGCCTCATGATCTTCAAAACACAGTTGTGATCGTTCACAGACCCCGCCTTTATCTTTTCCCTCGCGTACGCCGGCCGGGTCATTGACCGCGGTCACATTCGGAGTGATCGCGCCGGTGCCCGCCCTCTGTACCTTTCCATTCATTCGTTCTCATTCGCAGCAGAGCGAGAGGCCGGGGAGTTGAACCCCGCTAGCGCGGCTGTAGAGGCCTACCGGTCCCGGACCGCCCCCCGTTTATGCTAACTGGGCGTTTGTGATATACAATATATATTAGTTTCTGTAAAGTGGATGATTGGTTGTTATTAATATATTTAAATGTTTCTAAAAAAGCGTACAACATCTGTCAAAAAACAGAAACGTTTTAATATCTGATTTCCAAACCAATGTCTCTCAGTATACGCACCGCATCGTCATATACGCTCAGATGTTCCTCGGAAGGTGCCAACGTCCTGACGTCGTAACAGTCCTGGAAGCGTTTGCCTTTCGGAGGATTGTGGAGATTGCCCTCGTACATCGGAATGAGTTTGTTCAGGATCTCATTCGCGTCCGACACCCTCATGCCTGCCGTCGCTTCGGATGCCTCGCCCATCATCCTCGCCTCTATCGGTGTGATCTTATCCCTCGCGACACCTTTTGCCGCTGCCACTCCCGAGAGCAGTTCCCTGCCGGATGCGGTATCGCATATCGCCTGTGCGGCTGTCTCGAGAAGACACATCTCTGTGCATGGACCTGCCGCCACATAATACTGGTTCGCAAGCAGGATGTTCGTGTTCGCGTCCAACGCGGCGGCCGCGTGCGCGGATATCTGCAGCGTCTCGCGGGCAGTGGTCACACCCATCCTCATGTGGATCGTGCCGTCCATGTGTATGTTGGCGTTGAACAGCGCCACGGATGCTATGGATGTCGCGACATCGCATATCGCCGTTTCTTCAATGCCGCCGCAGTATCCGCCGAACATCGGCATCTGTTCGATCATTATCGTGTCGCCGTTGAGCGCCCAGCCCGCCAGAAGGTTCAGGCCGGTCATGTCCATCTTCATCTCGTTCAGCTGCGAGCACAGATGCATATCGTTCTTCGCAAGCGCGGATTCCAGGCTTGACGCCAGGCGTCCGATGGAGGACAGCGGAGTGTCTGGTCCCTTTATAGGCATCCCGGGCCTTCCCGCCCTGATCATCCCTTCTCTCAATCCCCTTACCTCACCAAGCGTCGCCTTGATCTCCCACGGCGTGTTGGCGGTGGGCGGATGTCCGTTTATCGTTGCGAGCACCCCGCTCGCCAGTGAATCCACCGCCGTCTCCTGCGCGTATGCCTGCGCCAGGATGACTATTATCTCCTCGGATATCGGAGTGCCTGTCGGCCCGCCCTGTATGACCGGTCTTATCGCGTTGTTCCCCAGGCGGCGGCCGCATATTACCTCGTCCTTACCGCTTCCGAGCCTCAGTCTCTTGGTCGCCCTCTTCAGCCCTTCGAACACCTCGGCCTCGGTGACACGCATCACCCTGCCTATGTCCGGATTGAAGAACCCGGTCTCGACAAGCATCTCGACGCCCGCCATGAACAGACGGTTAGATGTGTCCTTGTCCGCCGGGATCATGTCGCTCCCGAAATTCAGATCGTACTTCTCTTTGAACATGGCGGCGTTGTTTGGAATGGTTGTGTAATCCCACACCTCCTCGCGTACCTTCTCGCCGTTCTGGAATCTGTCATGTGCCTCGAAGATCGATATCGCCTTTGGTGCCGCCATCATCATCACTTTCTCTATCCGGTATCCTGTCCGGGTCATCGTAAGAATTATATTAAAACTTTGATGAAAGTATTAAATAGTTTCCCTGTGACGGTCGTACCTGTCCCGACATGATATATAATACTTTTCCATATATGCCGTCATTCGGATGATTTTTCGGATCTGCGGTGACCGTATAGCGCACATGCGCCGTGCGTCTGACTAATATCAAAAGCTTATATACAGGTCAGTTATATGCGGACGCTACGCAGTATATATGCTGTGCGCGGAGATGTGCCCCTGGAGGGGTGAATCCGGAAAGGTGATCTAAATGGCAGACAACAAAGATGAAGGCCAGACCGCCCCGAGCGGCAAGAGCATGTACAGATACATCGCAGAGGCCTGGAAGAATCCTGACAAGAGTTATTTGAAAGAGCTCAACAAAGAGAGAAGATACCAGTGGAGAAGGGAAGAGAACTTCTGCCGTGTTGAGAGACCGACCCGTCTGGACAGGGCGAGGGCCTTGGGATACAAAGCGAAACAGGGCTACGTCATCGTCAGAGGAAGGGTCAGAAAGGGCAGCTTCAGGAAGAGGACCATAAAGGGCGGAAGAAGGGCCAAGAGGAAAGGTATCACGAAGATCACGGTCGGAAAGAGCATCCAGAGGATCGCAGAGGAAAGGGCTCAGAAGAGATACCCCAACCTGGAGGTCCTGAACTCATACTGGGTGGGAATGGACGGCCAGTACGAATGGTATGAGGTCATACTCGTCGATCCGCATCACTCTGTGATAAAGGCGGACCCGAAGATCAACTGGATCTGCGACCCGTCGCAGAGCGGCCGTGTCTAC
>Ga0123356_10001432_pt1 | contig 26388 bp, 21 predicted proteins | sample TergutEmb28metaG_2_FD_92546 | JGI IMG/M metagenome (GOLD analysis project Ga0123356, IMG submission 92546) | Embiratermes neotenicus P3 segment gut microbial communities from Petit-Saut dam, French Guiana - Emb289 P3 | ecosystem: Host-associated > Arthropoda: Insects > Digestive system > Gut ...
ACCCCCCTAAAGGTACCAGGAAGACTACCTGGTCGATAGGTTGGAGGTCTAAGCATAGTAATATGTTAAGCCGACCAATACTAATCTGCCGTGAGGCTTGACCATATTATTGTTCCCGTATGAAAATGCTACGCATTTTCAACTTTGAGTTTCGCAGAGCGAAACTCAGTAATTATATTGTTTAATAATGTTTGGTGACTATTGCGGAGGTGGCATACCCGATCCCTTTTCGAACTCGGAAGTCAAGCCCTCCTGCGCCGATGATACTGCATCTCTAAGGTGCGGGAAAGTAGGTCGTTGCCAAACTTTTTTTTGCCCAAATTTTTTCACCATTATCGGGGTATTCAATATTTTTCTTAAATTTTTTCGAAAAAAAACTCAAATTTCCTTGCATTCACGATCTATATTTCTTAAAATTATAAGTATGGGGGGGAGGATTGAAATAGGAGAAGAATAACAATGAAACGGCTGATATTTGGCATATTTTGCGCCCTATTTATTGTAACAATCGTTTCTGCTCAAAGAGCCGGGGATTTTAATCAACGGGGAGCAGCAAGTCAGGAAATGACTACAGATGGTCTTGTAGGATCGCATCCAAGCCTTCCAATCAATTCCAGGGTAACGGTAACTAATCCCAACAACGGAAGAGATGTAGAAATAACAATTACAGGCCGCATTAGCGCGTCGATGAATCGAATTATCGATTTATCACCGGCTGCTGTAAGCGCTCTGGGAATGAATGCCGGGGATCAGGTTGTTCTTACAGTTGCCGCTCCGCCTCGTCCTGCGCCAGCTACCCCTGTAGAACAAATTGTAGATATTCCATCTGCTGTTGCTCAGGTAACAATACCTCCTGAAGAACCTGCTATTGTAGCAGTAGCGGCTCCAACACCTGCACCAGAACCTGTGCAGCAGGTTTTTCAACAGGAGCAGGTTCCTGTAGCTGCGCAAACGCAGCAAACTTATCAACCTCAGCCAGAACCGCCTCCTCCACCTCCTCCGCAGCCACAGCAGCAGCAGCAAGAACCGGAACAAAGACGGTCTGAACCGGAAGCTCAACAGTCTCAAGCAGTACCAAATGATATTTCACCGCAGGATATGCAGGTGCTTTTAAGTACATATAATAGTAATAATCCGTCAAACCCAACAACCAGTGATTCACCTGAATTTCTAGCATGGATGATGGTAATGGTTATGGATGCAAGAGATGCTCGTGATGCAAGAGAAGCACGCGAAGCCAGAGAAGCTCGTGAAGCCAGAGAGGCTAGGGAAGCCAGAGAGGCTCGAGAAGCCAGAGAAGCCCGCGAAGCAAGAGAAATACGTGAAGCCAGAGATGCCCGGGATGCCAGAGAAGCACGAGATGCCAGAGAGGCTAGAGAAGCCAGGGAAGCTCGTGAAGCCAGAGAGGCTAGGGAAGCCAGAGAAGCTCGTGAAGCCAGAGAGGCTCGAGAAGCCAGAGAAGCTCGTGAAGCAAGAGAAGCCCGCGAAGCGTCTACATCAATTAACGGAAACCATTCAAACGGGAACAACTCAAACGGGAATAGATCCAATCAAGTTTCGGCGGCAGCATCGGTAAACAATCAAACCGAAGATGATCGTCCATTTACTACAAATATTAATACCCTTGTTCCTGACTTAAGAATTTCCTCTCAAGCACAATTAAATCAAACCGTGTCTGTTGATGTTAATCCTCAGCCGGTAAATCCAAATGATATTCAAATAATCCCCGGTTTACCTGACAGAAATACCAATAAAATCTACAGCCTGCAAATAGGAGCATTTTCCTCACAAGATGCCGCTAATAGAGCGGTTACCCTTCTTAGAGGCGCTGGTTTTGAAGTTTCTATAGAATTTTCTAACGCAGTTTACAGGGTAATGGCTACCGGAATATCAGCCGTTGACATTTATAACGCTTCATTGCGGCTAGGTTCACTCGGATACAGCCAAATATGGGTTAGAGAGTAGAATTTACTTGAATAGTTAGTAAAATAATGTTACATTTACATAAATAGGGGGGTTTATGGCAATACGTACAGAAGTAAAGAAAACCGAATCAAAACAATTGGTCACTTTCCAGCTCGGAGAGGAACTATATGGCGTCAATATAATGGACGTCAAGGAGATTGTCCGAGTACAGGCTATAAGGTCTATTCCCAATGCTCCTACTTATGTAGAAGGAATATTTAATCTAAGAAGTGAAATTATTCCAATTATTAATCTGCATAAAAGATTTCATTTAAGAAAACTGGCTTCTTCCGAAGAAGATGAATTGTTGTCAGGTTTTATTATTATCGATGTTGACGGCATGAAATTAGGGATTATAATCGACAGGATTTCCAGTGTAGTAACTGTAGAAAAGGACGAGGTTCAGCCTCCGCCCCAAATGCATTCAGGTATTGGCGCTGAATATATCCAGGGAGTTGTCCGTCAGGAAGAAGGTTACCTTATTATTCTGGCTATTCGAGATCTCTTTAATCCAAAAGAACTTCAGAAAATTGCCGAGCTGCGCAGATAAGGCTGATAAATCTTAGAAAGTGAAGGCAATAAAAATAAAAGTTTTAGAGATAAAAGCTCTTGGAATAAAGGTTATCAATGAAAATTGAAATATATTCTCCCACTATAAGACGCAAAGAAATGGATGCTGTTTTAACGGCTATGGTGGAAGAAAAAATAGGTCCAGGAGATCGCAGCCGTCTTTTAATTCAAACAGCAAAAGAACAGATTGGTTTTGATTATGCTCTAGCTCTTCGAAGCCCTGCTGTTGCGCTGCATTTTGCCCTTAAAGCGTTAAATGTAAAACCGGGTCAAGCTGTAATTATATCTGCTCTTTCTCCCCGGTATTACTTACAGGTTTTGCAGGATTTACAGCTAACACCATTATTTTGCGATGTAACTTATGATTTTCCTTGTTTAAACAGAGATTTAATTGAAAATATTATTTCAAAAAATTCACAAGGGTATGAAATTGCCGCTATTGTTCTTCATCATACTCTTGGATTTATCCCTGATACTGCCTCAATTAGCGAACTTGGAATTCCTGTAATCGAAGATATTTCGCAAAGTTATGGCAGTACATACGAATCTTATGGTGTATTTTGTATTTTAGGTTTGGAAGAACGTGATATGCTTACAGCAGGAGGAGGAGCTCTTCTTTTTTCCATGACCAAAAAAGATTCAACAGCATTACGCGGTTTTGCCGGTGCTGCTAATGAATATTTTCTTCCTGATATTAACGCAGCGTTAGCTGTCGTTCAATTCAAGGAACAGCAGCGGAATACCGAAAGAAGACGAGACATTGTAAAAATCTATATTAATGCCTGCTTGTCCCTGGCAACAAGAACCAAACATAAACGTTTTATCCCTGTAAACAATACTGAAGATAACTGTAATTATTCATTTTCCTTGGTTTTGGAAACAGGGTTAAAAGATGTCATAACTTATGCGAAAAAGAAAGAAATAGAAATTGAAAATGCTTTTGAAAATACAATTGCAGGTGCAGGCGGCTGCTCAGACTGCCCTGTAAGCAGTTCATTGGTACTGCGTACTATTCAATTTCCAATGTATCCCAGACTGCGTTCACAGGATGTTGAACGGATCAGCCGCTTAATAATGACACTTCCTTAAAGGACAGCTTATGGAAAAGAATGCGGTACTGTTTGTTAATAACCAAAAAAAATATGCCGCCGATTTAGCTGGACATATATGTAAAGAACTTGAAAAACATGAAATTAAAGGGTTTATTTTTTCTTTTGAAGGAAAACCGGAACTAGTGCCCTCTACCGAGGTTACAGGTTTTCTTCCTTCAAGTTTATCTGATAAAAAATGTGATATCGCTTTTTCACTAGGCGGAGACGGAACTGTACTTTATACCGCAAGGTGTCTTGCTCCTTTGGGAATTCCAATCCTGCCTGTTAATCTTGGAACATTTGGTTTTATTGCAGAAGTAAAAAAAGATGATTGGCTTGATGTATTTCTGCGATGGAAGAAAAATGAAATTATACCATCCCGGCGCTGTATGTTTGAAATAAGCGTTGAACGCAATTCAAACATAATTATGAAAAATATCTGTCTTAATGATGCAGTTATATCTGCGGCAGGAATTGCAAAGTTAATCAAACTGGATGTGTATATTAACTCTATTTTTAATACGAAAGAAGATAGCGTTCCATTGGGTTCTTATCAATGTGACGGTTTAATTATTTCCACACCAACAGGATCAACTGCATATTCAATGGCGGCAGGCGGACCTATACTTGATCCTGAAATGGATGCTGTAATATTAAATCCGATTTGTCCGTTTCCTCTTTCCAATAGACCTATTGTTCTGCCGTCACGTCAATTACTTTCAATAACACTGACAAAGGCAAAGCGTTCAGGCGCATTGCTTACAATAGACGGACAGGATACATTTAATCTTGAGTTTGCAGACAGAATTCTTATTAAACAAACAGATTATCCCGCATATTTAATATTTGCCGACAAGCAAGGTTATTATTCTGCTTTGCGTAATAAACTTTTTTGGTCGGGAGAAACAGATGCTTGAAGAACTTTCGATTAGAAATTACGCTCTGATTGATTTTATCACACTTTCATTCCGCAGCGGTTTTAATGTCCTTACAGGAGAAACAGGAGCAGGTAAATCAATTATAGTAGGTTCTCTTAGTTTTTTACTGGGAGGTAAAGCTGAAGTTGACATTATACGTTCAGGATGTGATGAAGCGTCCGTATCTGCGGTTATATCTGTAAATAAATATAATTCTGATGTAATTGAATGGTTAAAGGTACGCGATATTGAATGTGAGGATGATGTAAATGACAGTCAAACCATTATAGTACGAAGAAATATTAAAACATCAGGCAGAGGTTCGATTTTTATTCAGAATGTTCCCGTAACAAAACAAGACTTGTCCGAGTTTATGGGACTTTTATTTGATTTACACGGACAGCACAATCATGAATCACTTTTAAAAAAAGACAGCCACAGGATATTATTAGATCGGTTTGCAGGTATCGAAGTTGAAGTAAAAGATTTTTCAAGAACATTTTTAGAATTATCAGAAAAAAGAAAAACGCTGGAAAGTTCTTTAAAAAGCGATCGTGAAAGGGAAGAAAGACTTGAACTTCTAAATTATGCGGTAGACGAAATTACAAAAGTTAATATCCAGGCTGGGGAGATACGTGAACTTGAAAATGAAGCGCAAAAACTTTCAGATTTTGAAAAACTTGCAGGATTTATAAATTCTACAGCCGAATACTTTGTTGATGGAGAAAAATCCGTTTTAAGCCTGACGCGAAAAGCAAAAAACGCACTTGACAGCGCTTCGGCAGTGGATTCTTCGCTGGGAGAAATAAACAGAAGATTTGAAAACCTTTACTATGAAGCTGAAGATATTGCGCAGGAATTCCGCTCTTATAAAACAGGTTTGGCTTTTGATCCGCAAAGACTGGAAGAGGTAAATGAACGTCTTTCTCTTTTATATAAACTTAAAAAGAAATATATTAAAGCTGCTGACAACCAGATTAGTGATGAAGAAGCATTATTACAATATAAGACAAATGCACAAGCGGAAATTGAAGCATTAAACAGCGCTGAAGAAAATAGAGACAAATTAAAAGCAGAAATCGCCGTATTGGAAAAATCAATAGTAGCCAAAGCTCAAAGTTTAAGAGAAAAAAGGACAATATCTTCCAAAAATTTAAGCCAATTAATAACAGGGATTTTAAAACACCTTGGAATGCCTAATGCAAATTACCAGGTTAAATTATCTCCAAGATTAAACGAAGGAGGTCAAACTTCTTTTGGTCCTTATGGAGCAGACGATGTTGAGTTTTTGATTTCGGCAAACACTGGAGAGCCTCTTAAGGATTTGGCAAAAATCGCTTCCGGCGGCGAGCTTTCCAGGGTCATGCTTGCAATAAAAACAGCCTTGTTATCGGAAGAAAACCGGGAACAGTCGCCAGGAGTTGAAACGTTGGTATTTGATGAGATTGATACCGGTATAGGCGGCGAAATTGCACTTAAAGTCGGTGAATATTTAACAAAAATTGGTCAATTTAAGCAAATTTTCTGTGTAACACATCTTGCGAGTATCGCTGTAAGAGCCGATAATCATTTTAAGGTGGATAAAAAAACAGAGGGCGGAAGAACCTACACAGGTATAGGACCATTAAATGCTGATGGGCGGAAAAAAGAAATTGCCCGGATGCTCGCAGGTGATTCCGGCAGCGCCGCTTTAGCTCATGCTGATGAGTTAATACAAAAATACGGAAATGGAAAACGGAGCGGTTGATGGCGAAAACTACAGAAGTAGACCGGCAGATGTATCATGCAAAAGTAAAAATTTACGTAACAATGACAAAGGCTTTACTGGATACAGAAAAAAAACTTCTTGTGGAAGCGAAAAAAAATACTCCTCAGGCTCCTTTGCAAAAGCTGGCTCTTGCTGATGAAATGCTTAACCTTGCATCTTATTACATGGCTATAAACGGTATTTCTCAATCTGTATTAAAAAATAAAAATGAAGAAGCGTTAAATGATGCCAGAAAATCCCTTTATAAAGCGGTTATATACCTTGAAGAAGTTGTCAGTAATTATATTGACGCTCCGTATTCTGATTATGAAGCCAAAGTATTGGCGATTGAATCCTTTGATCCTAACCAAAAATATAATTTAATCCGTAAAATGGGACTTGCAATTGATTTACTTGAAAGTGCGTATGGCGATAATTCAAAATGGAGATGGACATTCGTAGAAATCGAAGGGCGTTTTGCTACAGTAGCAAAAAATATAATCGATCTTAAAAGTATTTATACCAATGCCAGCCCTCAATCTCCTTATTATGATTCGAGTGTCTACCATCTTAGATTAATTAAAAAACTATTAACTCAGGCTGCAGATCGCTACCGGGAAAAATATGAACTTTCTACAAGTCAAACGCTTGATTTTAAAACAGGAATAAATTATTTATCCGCTTTGCGCCGTCTGCATATAATTCTTGCAGAAAGCGAAGAATCAGAAGCAATAAAAAAGAAACTTGCAATTTGGTCGCAAAAACTTGAAACGGATTTAAAAAAGCAAGAAGAAGCTAAAAAGAAAAATAAATAAGCGATTATGAGCCGTCCTTCTGCTTCACTTAAAGAATATAAAGCTCTTTTTCCATATATCACAAAATACCGCAAACAGTATATTGCCGGAATAATCTGCCTTATTATTGTTGATGCCGCTCAAATAGCGATTCCGCAGTTTATACGTATCGCCATTGATTTAATTTCCGGCGGCGATTTTGAATTACAGCAAATAATTACTATTGCTCTTTTGATGGTTGGTACTATGGCGCTTGTAAGCGCAGGCCGTTTTTTATGGCGCTATTTTATTAACGGTTCATCCAGGCGCATTGAAGCTCAGTTACGCGAAGATCTTTTTGATCATTTGCAGAAATTATCATGGGATTTTTACCAAAAAAATAAAATAGGCGATTTAATGGCTCGTTCCATAAACGATCTTCATGCAGTTCGCATGTCTATTGGCATGGGGCTTGTCGCTTTTTTTGATTTTGCTTTTATGGCAACGGCAATTTTAATTATAATTTTTATACAAGATGCTTCTTCGGCTGCTTATTCAATTATTCCGCTGCCTATTGTTACAATTTTAATTTTAATTTTCGGAAGCAGAGTAGGCAAAAAATTCCGCGCCGCGCAGGAAACTTATTCAAAAATGAGCGATAATGCACAGGAAACTTTTGCAGGCATTAATGTAATAAAATCATTTGTAAAAGAATGGTGGTTTATAAAAAAGTTTGCAGATTCCAATGACGATTACCGCAAAGCAAATATGGGATTAGTGCGTCTTTTTGGTTTTTTCTTTCCTTTTGTTGCGTTTCTATCCGGGCTTACAATTTTAATTATGCTTGCAATAGGCGGTGTGCGGGTTATAAACGATCAGATGTCACCGGGAAGCCTTGTTGCAATGTTTCGTTATTTGGGTATGTTAATCTGGCCATTAATGGGAGCCGGGTTTATGGTTAACATGATTCAAAGGGGAGCAGTTAGTTTAGGCAGGGTTAATGAAATTTTAAAAACAGAGCCTTCGATAAAGAATAAAATAACCACGGAGGACACGGAGGAACACGGAGGAGAAGATTTTTGTAATGTACCTTGTGATGATTCTAATGTAACTGCAATAGAGATATGCAATTTAGGGTTTTCGTATAATGATGATAATAAAGTTTTAGAGAATATTAATTTAAAAATTGAACGAGGGCAGTGGCTTGGCATCATGGGGAAAACAGGATCGGGTAAATCAACATTGATTAAAACACTAACCCGCACGATTGATCCGCCATCTGGCTCTGTAAAAATATTCGGCTTTGATATTCGCGACTGGAAACTGGAAGTTTTACGCTCTATGTTTGCAATAAGCCCGCAAGACAGCTATTTATTTTCCGACACGATAGCAAGCAATATCATGTATGGGAAAGATACTGGAAATATCACACGGAGGCACGGAGGCACAGAGGACACGGAGTCATATGAAGGATTAGAAGAAAACCCAGAATTAACCTCTGCGTCTCTGCGTCTCTGCGAGAGGATTATTGAAAATGAATTAAATAATGCAATTAATCTCGCATCATTAAATAAAGATTTAGATATTTTCCAGTACGGTAAAGAAACCCTTGTAGGAGAGAGAGGACTTACTCTCTCCGGCGGACAAAAACAAAGAGTAGCAATTGCAAGAGCAGCTATAATGGACAGTGAAATATTAATATTAGACGATTCTTTTTCTGCAGTTGATAATGAAACAGAGCAAAAGATACTTGAAAATTTATGGAACGAAAGAAAAGGACGCACGACAATTATTATTTCTCATCGTGTTTCTACATTAAAATATTCTGATAATATTGTTGTCCTTGAAAATGGAAAAATACTGGAAAGCGGAAATCCGCAGCAGCTTATTAATACAGGCGGTTTTTACAGCCGAATGGCAAAATTTCAAAGGCTTGAGGTACATTAAGTGGCAGAAAGTTATTTTGACACCGATGATGTCACAAAAGAATACGACGGCAGGCTTGTTCGCCGCATTCTTTCGTATTTAAAACCTTATAAACACCTTGTTGTTATAACTCTTGGCGCTCTTGTAATTTCTACGCTTGGAGAATTGGTTATGCCTGTATTGCTTCAGCGTATTATTGACGATGCTTTATTGTTAAAAAACATTGATTTTTTAGTACAAGGATGTTTTTTATATTTAATATTTTTGATACTTGTATTTGGTTTTACTTTTTTACAGACGTGGACAGCGAATTTAATGACACAGCGTGTAATGAAAGATATGCGTATTTCTCTTTTCAGCAAAACAATTAATCAATCTACAGGTTTCCTTTCACGTCATCCTGTAGGAAGGATCGTTACAAGACTGACAAGTGATGTGCAGACAATGGATGAGTTTTTTACTACAGTGCTTGTTGCATTCATGAAAGATATTGCCATTATGATTGGAGTCCTTGTTACATTATTTATACTTTCGCCGCAGCTTGCGGTTGTGGCGCTTATTACATTGCCTCCTGTTTTTGTTTTAACATTGATAAGCCGTGTAAAAGCGCGGGATGCATTCAGAAAACAAAGAACAGCTTCTTCAAAGGTTTATGCATATCTTGCAGAACGTCTTGCCGGAATGCAGATTGTACAGCTTTTCAGGCAGGAGAAAAAAAGTTTAAAAGAATTTAATAAAGGTAATCAGGAACTTTTAGATGCCAACCTTGGTGAAATGTATGTGTTTGCGACCTTTAGACCGATAGTTGAATGGTTTTCAACTCTTACAATGGCTGTGGTTATTGTTGTTGGAAGCAAAATGATGTTATCCATGTCACTTTCATTGGGTATGCTGATAGCTTTCATAAGCCTTGTGCAGATGTTTTTTCAGCCTGTAACAGACATTGCAGAAAAATACACAATGCTGCAATCGGCAATGGCAGGCGGAGAAAAAGTTTTTAAACTGATGGATACAGATGAACATATTAAAGATACAGGCACACATACAAATTTTATCTCGCAAAGGCGCAAAGGCGCAGAGGTTAATGAAGTAGAATACTCAGCAAATATTGTACGGGGACACATCGAATTTAATAATGTTCGTTTTGCATATAAAGAAAATGAAGATGTTTTAAAAGGAATTTCATTTTCTGTAAAACCGGGAGAGATGGCAGCAATTGTAGGTTATACGGGAGCAGGTAAAACTACGATTATTAATGTACTTTCCCGTTTATGGGATATTAATTCTGGTGTTATAAGGCTTGATGGTATACCTATAAAAGATATAACACTTAAAGATTTGCGTACTTCCATAATGCCTGTAAATCAGGATGTAACATTATTTTCCGGCACTATAGAAGAAAATATAAGTCTTGGTCTTGATATTTCGCAGGAAGAAATAGAAAACGCCGCCAAAGCGGTACACGCACATGAGTTTATTTCAAATCTGCCAAACGGTTACAAAACAGAGCTTTCCGAAAGAGCGTCGAATATTTCTACAGGGCAAAGGCAGTTAATCAGTTTTGCTCGTGTAATCGCTCACAATCCCCGTGTTGTAATTTTAGATGAAGCGACAAGTTCGATAGATACCGAAACAGAACGCCTTATCCAACTTGGAATAAAAAATGTACTTGCAGGAAGAACATCGATAGTTATTGCCCACAGGCTTTCTACGATTAAAGACGCAGACAGAATCCTTGTTTTATCAAACGGCCGCCTTGCCGAAGAAGGCAAACATGATGAGCTTATTTCCCGCGACGGTTTGTATTCCGGGCTTTACAGGTTACAGTATGAAGAAAAAACATGATAACATTTTATGATCATAATCATTCCTTGCGAAAGCCTTTAATTTGTATTAAAATATAGATAAGAATGAAAAAAAGGTATTTTTTAGCATTATTTCCCCTGTTTTTAGCTGCTGCAACTGTTATATATGCACAAAGCGGCGAATATGTACCTTATGTGACCAATATTGGGGTTGAAGCCAGAAATAACCTTATAAGGCTTACATGGATAGATTCCCCTGATGCTCAAGGTCCTGTATATATTTTCAGATCAGTTCGTCCTTTCAGCGGTTCAATTCCTGCCAATATAAGACCTGTAATTGTCAGATACGGAGAACAGTTTTATATAGACGATACCGATGGTATGGAAAATATTTATTACTTTATTGCCGCCAGTGACATTTCCGGGCAGCGTTTTGATATAATTCTTCCTCGTGTAAATAATACGAGTATCATGCTTGCTCAAACAAATGAAGACAATCAAATGCCTGTTTTTATAATGCCTCAAACCGGTCTTGCGCCAACTGAAGTTACTGACGGTATTTATAATTTGTGGGCTGCTCAGGATGGAGACAGGGTAGTTATAACATTTCAAATAATAGGACAGCACGGTAATCCGATTTTATACCGGAGTACTCAGCCGATACGCCAGCCTCAGGATTTATTAAATGCAGTTATTGTACAATCCGGTGTCAGATCGCCTTTTATTGATTTTCCTGTTCCCGGTTTTACATGGTATTATTCTGTTATATTCGAGGATGAAATTGCCGCCGGTAATATGGGGATCATACCCGGTATAAATTCAACTGCGACTCCTATTATGATTTCAGGCGATCAATCTATAGAACGTCCGATTCGTCCTATGCCGCTGCCTATTCTTTCATTTCGTGATGTAAATCCTGACAGTTTGTTTATAACTGAAATACCTGGACAGCAGTCTTTAAGCATGCAGGCAATTAACTTGCTGCGAAATTCACAAATGCCGCAAAAAGCGCCGCTTGTTTTAAAATGGCCAAGAGCTTTTGCTATCGACCTTGAAGCTCCAACAGGCGGAGAGGAATCAGCTTTAATTCAAATTGTTACGGAGCATTTTGTAAAGTTTGAATGGGAAACGGCTCTTGTCAGTTTGCAGCGTTACCTGTCATCACCCAGGTCAAGAGAGATTGAAATGCGTTCGCGTTTTTATCTTGGGCAATCTCTTTATTATACAGGTAATTACAGAGCCGCTTTAATGGAGTTCCTGTCTTTCAGATCGATAGACCCGGCAGAAGCGAATAGCTGGATCGAAGCTATTCTTGCCGCAATGGTTTACTAGATTAACCGTATTGAGCTAAACACAATTCGTAATATCTTCCCTTAAGTGCCATCAGCTCTTCGTGTGTTCCGCTTTCAACAATTTCACCGTCACTTATAAACATTATTTTTGTACAGCCTCTTATCGTTGAAAGACGATGGGCAATTATAAATGATGTACGTCCTTTCATTAACGCTTTAATGCCTTCTTGCACAAGCTGTTCAGTTCCGGTATCGATCGAACTTGTTGCTTCATCTAAAATTAAAATACGGGGATTCGATATTAATGTCCTTGTAAAGGCTAGAAGCTGTCTTTCTCCTGCAGAAATACCGCCGCCTCTTTCTGTTATGGGTGTGTCATAACCTTGAGGCAGTTTTTCTATAAATTGATGAGCGCCGATTAACTGCGCTGCGGCTTTTATTTCTTCGTCTGTGGCATTAAGTTTCCCGTAACGGATGTTATCTGCAATAGTGCCTGTAAAAAGGAAACTGTCCTGAAGCATTATTCCCATCTGGCTTCGAAGAGAGTGAAGTGTTACTTTCATTATATCCTGACCGTCAACCAAAACCTGTCCTTCTTCTATATTGTAAAAACGAGAAAGCAGATTTACGATTGTAGTTTTTCCTGCTCCTGTAGGTCCTACTATAGCGATACTTTGCCCCGGATGAGCGTCAAAGTTTATATTATTTAAAACTTTGTGTTTTCCGTCGTAGCTGAAACTTACATTTTTAAATTCGATATGACCACGTACAAAAGGAAACTCAGAAGCATTTGGAATATCTTTTATAGTTACAGGTTCTGCAATTGTATCAAAAATCCTGTCAAGATATGCCATAGCTGTGATAAATGTATTGTAAATATTGGCAAGGTTAATGATAGGCTGCCAAAAACGCCATGTATAGTTTCCCATAACAAGTATCATTCCGAAACTTGCCATTGGAACCATCCAGTATACACCCATGATATAAACAAAAGAAAAAACAAGCTGGCTGATTGTTTCTGTCGAAAACCATACAGTATTAGATATGTAAATGGCTTTCATCCAGACCTTGTTTCGTTCGTTTGTAAGTTTGTCAATTATGCCAAGATTTTTTTCCTGTCTGTCAAACGCTTGTGTAACTTTTACACCGTCTATCGACTCCTGAACATACGCGTTTAAGTTAGCTCCCTTGTTAGAAACATCCTGCCAGGCTTTTCTTTGCGCAGGTTTTATTATCCATATAAATAAAGCGAATATGGGAAGACCCAAAATTGTAACTGTCGCAAGCTGCGGGCTTACCTGATACATAAAAAAGATTATAAAAATAATATTTAAAACTTCTATTATAAAATTTATAATTCCGTTGGATAGAGCGTCTGAAACACTGTTTACATAAGGCACTACCCTTACAAATATTTTTCCATGCGGACGGCTGTCAAAAAAATTAAATGATAATTTCTGTAAATGAGAAAAAAGATCGTAGCGGATATCGTGAATAATCCCTGCTCCCGCTCTTGCTACAAGTATGTTTCTGATTGCGCCTAACGCTATGCTTACAATAATAGAAGCAGTAAGGAATAAAGCCATTATTAAAAGCAGGCGGATATCTTTATTCGGAACAGCTTCGTCTAATGCTCTTTTTATAAATAATGGTCCTACTAAAGACGCTAAAGAAGCGAGAATACTGAAAAATAGCGAAAGTTTTAAAGGTCCTTGCGCTTTTATTAAATAGCCAAGTACCCTTTTTACATTAAAAAGACTTACCTTTTCGTCAAGGTATTCGTCAGCATCGTAGCGGTTACGCTCTTTTGCTGTTTTTTGATGCCGTTTTTTGCGCCAGGACATTTAATTACCCTCCTGCGCGTTAGTATCCATTGATTCGATACCGGCGTTATATTGCAATTTCCAGATATTATAATAAAAACCGTTAGCTTTAATTAATTCGTCGTGAGTACCGCGTTCGATGATGCGTCCATTATCCATAACTAAAATTAAATCTGCTCCCCTAAAAGAAGAAATACGCTGCGCTATAATAATTTTGGTACATGGGAAATCAAGATTTTTAAGCTGTTTTTGAATATAATGTTCTGTTTCACTGTCAACTGCGGATGTGGTATCATCCAATACAAGAATGGAAGGCTGCATGGCAAGAGCCCGGGCTAAAGCAATTCTTTGCCTTTGTCCGCCTGATATTCCAACTCCGCGCTCCCCTACAAGAGTTTCATAATTATCTGTCATTCCCTGAATAAAATTGTCTGCATCGGCTTGTTTTGCCCGCTTTTGGATATTTTCATCACTCATATCAGGATTGCCGTAAGAGATATTTCCTTTAACAGAATCAGAAAATAAAAATACATCCTGCATAGCAAGTCCGATATTTCGTCTAAGTGATGATAATGTATAACGTCTTATATCTTCGCCGTCCAAAAGAACAACGCCGTAATCCGGATCATAAAAACGTGTTAAAATATTTACAAGAGATGTTTTTCCTGATCCTGTGCTTCCCAATATACCGATTGTAGAACCTGCTTCTGCGCTGAAATTTATATCTTCAAGAATTGAAGTACCGTTTATGTTAAGTTTTATATCTCTAAATTCCAGTTTACCGGCAGGTCTGTGTGTAAGTTCTATAGCTCCGCAGATGTCGCTTATGCCTTTGGGCACTTCTGTTACTTCGCGGATCATTTTTCCTGCAGTGGAAAAACGCTCAAGGTCTGCCAAAAGAGGACCTAACATCCACATCGGCATCGACAATGCCCATGTTAATGAAGAGAACGCCATGTACTGACCCGGTGTTATCCAGTCTTTGATTAAAAATATGCCGCCTACTGCAAGCATTATAACCATAAGGGACTGGCTGGCAATTTCGAGTAACGGCTGGTATCTTGCGGAGATTAAGGCATTTTCGCAGCTTGTATCACGGTAGTCTGCATTATGTTTTTCAATTTTTTCTTTTTCATATTCTTCACGCGCAAATGCTTTTACTACGCGGTTTCCTTCGATGTTTTCTGTAACAGCGGTTCCAAGGTCTGTAAGTTTTTGCCGAAGCAGCCTGAAACGCGGTCTTATTTTTATTATAAATCTGCGGCTGATTATTAAAATAAAAGGCGTTACAGCTACAAGACACAGGGCAAGCTGCCAGTTTATATACATATAAAAAATAAATGTTGATATAAAAAGCACAATCGCATCAACAATGTTATATGAAATCCATGCTATTGTATGGCGCACCATTTCTAAATCCTGCGTTAAACGAGTCATCAGGTTTCCTGTAGGAAAGCGGCTTAAAAATTTATAATCCTGCCATTGAACTGTTTTGTACATATCACGGCGTATGTCGGTCATAACGCCTGTACTGGATATTTCCATCATAATTACCATAAGGTAGCGCAGACCAAGACGTGTTAGCTGTACTATCATCATAACAATCAAAATGGGAATTAAAGGGTCGGTATTTCCAAGAGTTATTACTTCGTCAATTATTCTTTGCCCCAGCATGGGGTTTATAACACGAATACCTGCTGTGATACATGTAAGGATAAGACCGAATAAAAAAACAGCCCTCTTTCCCTTCATGTAATTCCAAAGCCAAACTATTTGATCCATAAGAAAGCAGTTTAATATCCTTTAATTTTTTTTCCAAACAGCATATTCTGGTAACAGCGCAGGCAGCCGGGAAACATTCCGCCTTCGCTTTCATTAATGGTTTTGCGAAACAGATTTGCGCGATCTCCGTTTACAATTTCTTTAATGGATTGATTTTTAATATTACCGATTATGTAATCGGGATAATCGGCGCAAAAATGCACGTCACCGTTATAATTTACATTTGCCTGACACCAGGGTACTACACAATGATTGCGTACAGGTGTTTCTAGTTCAGCGTAATATGTATGGGTTTTTTCAGGATTTAATGTTGGTACTGTAATTATCGGATGGCCGAAATTTTTGTTTTGAATATTCTGTAAAATGCCATGCAGTTTTTGTCCGTCTATACCTTTATTATATCCTGTGTTATACGCTTCAAGGCAGTCAATATCGGTATCAAGTTTTTCTTTCATAAATCGTTTTTGCGTCGCTACAATATTATCGTTTGTATAAGTTCCTAAATTGTAAATATGAAGATCGATATTATACTCTTTGCTTGCTTCTGCAAGATTTTCAAGGTCTAAATAATTTTTATTGGTAACAACCGTTACAAGAGCCAGCATGGGATACTTTGCTTTTTGTTTCTTTTTTTCCCTGTCAATTGCTTTTAACCCTGCAATGACTTTATCATAAACACCCTTGCCTCGCAGCTCATCGTTTACATCTTTAAAAGCGTCAAGAGATACAAAAATAGAAGCCCACTTATCACGGACAATTTGTTCTGCATGTTTTTCCATTAAAGTGCCGTTAGTGTTAACACTTACAACAAGACCTTTTTCTACCATATATCTGCAAAGCGGAAATAGATCGGGATACAAAAAAGGCTCTCCGCCCCAGATATAAGTCGTCAGTTTTAACGGAGCTATTTCGTCGATAAATTTTTTCCATGTTTCAAGCGGCAGAATCTTTTTATTTTCTTCTGCAGCGCAGTCATTCATTACCCCTTTATCGCCGTATTGACCGCACATAACACAGCGCAAATTACATGCGCCTGTTAATTTAAAGTAAACTAAACCGAGATTTTTAAAGTGGTTATAACCAAAATTTTTCTTTGGAAAAATTTGCGCTTTGGCAAACTTAGACAAAGAAACAGCAACTTTAGCAGCCAGCTTTATGTTTTTTGATAATAAAGCCGGTATTACTGCATTATTTCCTTTCACGCTTGCCCTGCCGACCCCAATACATTTTGATTTTTATGCATATAGATTTTTTTTAGTTCATCTCTTGCCGGACCCAAATACTTGCGAGGATCAAATTCATCCGGTACTTGTGCGAATACTTTTCGGATTATCGCTGTCATGGCAAGCCGTCCGTCAGAATCAATATTAATTTTGCAAACAGCGCTTTTTGCGGCTTTTCGAAGCTGTTCTTCGGGGATACCTACAGAGTCGCTTAATTTGCCTCCGAATTTTTCAATCATTTCTACATATTCTACAGGAACAGACGAAGAGCCGTGTAATACGATAGGGAAGCCCGGTATTTGTTTTTCGATTTCTTCAAGGATGTCAAAGCGAAGGGGAGGGGGGATTAAAATGCCGTTTGCATCTTTTGTGCATTGTTCGGGTTTAAATTTTGCCCTGCCGTGACTAGTGCCGATGGAAATTGCCAATGAATCAACCTTGGTTTTATTTACAAAATCGACAACTTCGGATGGCTCTGTATAATGACTGTGTTCGGAGGAAACATCGTCTTCCACTCCGGCTAGAATTCCAAGCTCTCCTTCTACTGTTACATAATCTTTTTGGGAGTGAGCAAATTCACAAACTTTTTTTGTAAGAGCGACATTTTCATCGTAACTGAAGTGAGAGCCGTCGATCATTACCGAAGAAAAGCCGGTTTCTATACATTCCTTGCAAATTTCAAAAGTATCGCCGTGGTCAAGGTGTAAAACGACAGGAATATCATGACCCAGCTCATGAGCATATTCCACAGCGCCGCGAGCCATATTACGCAGGATATTCTGATTGGCGTATTTGCGGGCTCCCGCCGAAACCTGTAAAATTACAGGGGATTTAGTTTCAACACAAGCCTGGATTATAGCCTGCATTTGTTCCATATTATTAAAATTGTATGCCGGAATAGCGTATCCGCCGGAAATGGCTTTTTTAAAAAGGTCTTTTGTATTTACAAGCCCCAATTCTTTATAACTAGTCATATTAATTTACTCCTGATTTGGTTTTTCTAAATATTATAGGTATTCTGTATCTTTGGTCAATGGTAAAAAAAACCAACATATAGTAATATATTTCTTGTCAATATGAATATAAAACGCAAAATATTGATATGTATAATATCCCTTGTTTTGGCTGTTTTCATCCCAATTTTTGTTTTTAATACCCGCGCTCCTGTGTTAATTGTCTTTGAAGAGTCATTTATTTTGATTTATGGGCAAAAAAGGCTTGATAATGATATTTCCCGTATTTCATTTAATTCATTCCGTCCGGTAAAAACTGTAATTATCGCAAATGACTCAGGCGATGACATAATCCCCTATGCCATTGCAGAAATTTCACTTCGTCCGTATTGTGTTGTTTTTCCGTTAAGGTTTAAAAATGCCGCTTTTTTCTATCGTGAGCAAAATCCCGCTGCCCGTGTAATCATCCTGGAAGGCAGGGGTTCTATCGAAGAAAATCATTCAATCTTAAATCCTGATAGCGGATTTTTTATTTATAGAACCGATATTGACAGCGATTTTTACAAGGCAGGTTATGCCGCCGCTGCTTTTGATAATGACAGAAAAGGAACAATTGCTGTTTTTTTATATCCCGATAACGAACAGGCAAAAAATGCCTTTATTAGGGGTGTAACCAGTGAAAATAACCCGCCTCAAGTCCGGTTTTATACCTCTTTTTCAGATTTTTCTGAAAATACCGGCACTACTTGTGTTGTTTTATGCGGCGCTGGTTATGAATATCTAGAAGAAAAAACCGATATTCCCATAATTGCCTTTACATGGTTAGATCCTTTATTGACCCCTGAAAATGTCACCATTATATTTGACGATTCGCCGCTGGCACTGTTAAACCGGGCTTTGTCTATGATTGCAACCGGAGAGGAAAAAGGTGTAATAAGCTCAAATTTGACAATTTTGAACAAAACGAGTATTGCTAGAGAGATACTGCAGAAAATAAAAATATTACAGTAATATATAGAATTTTATCCTTAATTATTGACAAAAATAATTTGATCAAATATAATAGGAATAAGGCTTTATAAAGGAGTTCAGGATGAAACAATATGGTTTCAAAATAATTTGCCTGGTTATTTGGGCATGTATAATCGTTTTTTCAGGATTCGCTGATGAGCGGACTGTCAGTTACGAAACAAGAATTTTGGAAACTTTTAACGGGGACGATGACGCTCCGTATAGATGGTTGACTCAGGCTAGCAGATTTACCGCAGCTATCAGGAACGCCCAAGGCGAGGTTGTTCAGGACAGTAATGGTAACCCTCAACGCTACCCGGTTACTACCTATGTAGACGCTTGGCCGATGGCAGCATTTGGAAACAATAGAGGCGGCGATCCACTAAGGAGTTTTGGTATACGCGGACAGTTTGACCGCAGAGGATATAACTGGATTGATATATATCCGGTTTTAGCTAATGATCCGGATGATAAACCATTTGAAATACCAATTCCCGGCAGAGTCGTAAATATGGATATGTGGGTTTGGGGAGCAAATTTAAGATATTATATCGAGATTTATGTACGCGATTACAGAGGAGTTGTTCATTCTGTAAGACTTGGCGATATTTCGTATCCCGGCTGGAGAAATCTTCGTGTAAATATTCCTACCAATATTGTGCAGGCAAGACGCACTTTACCCGCTTATGCCGGTTTATCATTTGTCAAGTTCAGGGTTTGGACACAACCTGTTGAAAGGGTGGATAATTTTTATATCTACTTTAAGCAGTTGAAGATTTTAACAGATATGTTTGAAAGTCTTTTTGACGGCAATGACTTAGCCGATCCGGCGTATGTTGACAGCCTCTGGAATAATTAAGGAGTATGATAATGAAAAAGTTTTTAACTATTACTTTAATCCTTTGTATTTGCGGATTTGTATATGCCCAGGATAGAGAAATTGGATCACCTGATCCTGAAAGACTTGGGATAGAATCAGCACAGCAGATGATTAGAGAAGTATCTGTTGATAAATTTGAACATGACGGTTTCTGGAGATCAACGATGTCCAGTGATGAAGGTTATACAACAACAAGATTATTCATTGGAGCCCCTGCCGGAAAAACACCCATTCCTGATGAAGAAGGTATGAACATTCCTGACAATCATGTATTGGGAACCAGAGTAGACTTCCTTCGCAGAGGTTATAATACATTTACCGTTTATCCGACTCGTCCTATTCCAATTGAAGGAATAACAAAAACTGTTTCTGTATGGGTTGCAGGACGTAATTTTAACCATGACCTTTATTTATTAATTCAGGATTTCTTCGGCAGAAACTACGAGTTTTATATGGGTAAATTAAATTTCATGGGCTGGCAGAGAATGACAGTTGCTATTCCGCCTGCTCCGGATGACGGTTTAAGCGGCGTAGTACAGCGCAGTTATCACTATAGTAATAACTTTGGTATTAAAATTATGGGTTTCAGAATTAACTGTGACCCGTTAGAATCAAGAGGCAGTTACTATATCTATTTTGACGATCTTCGTGCAGAAACAGACCTGTTTTCGGAACACCATCGTGATCCGGATGACATGGTCGATGGCTGGTAAAAATTAATGAATGTGACCTGACCGCTTAAAAGTGGTTAGGTCATTTTTTTTATGATTTTAAACGGTAAAGGAGCCGCACCCGGAGCAGCGGTTGGCGGCATATTTATTTATAATGAAAAATTTCACATACCTGCACAAGCAGCTGTTCCGTCAGGTGAAGAGCAAATTCATCTAGATCGGTATTTATTAATTAAAAATAAAGTTTTAAACGAACTTGATGAAATCAAACTTTCCGTGCAAAAAATTGATCCTGCCAAAGCCTCGATATTTGACGCACATAAAGAAATTGCAGATGACATCATTATAAACGAAGAAATCCCTGCCAAAATTCTAAATGAAAAATGGGCAGGAGATTGGGCTATATATCAAGTTTATGAAACTGTCATGTCTGTATTGCGTAAAACAGCTGATCCGTTAATTGCAGAACGCGCTGTTGATTTTGATGATGTTCGCGCCAGGTTTTTAAAGTTATGGTATTTAGAATCAAATTCGGATAACAAAGATATAATTTCTGATGATTTAAAAATTCAAAATCTTTCTAATTTAAAAGAACCTGTTATCATTGCCGCTGTAGATTTAAAACCTTCAGATACTGCATGTTTAAATAAAGATAAAGTTTTGGCGATTTTAACGGAACAAGGCGGGCTTACATCTCATACAGCGATTATCGCAAAAAGTTATGGAATCCCTGCTGTATTGGGAATTAAAGGACTTTTAGAAAATGTCAAACAAGGGCAGATGGCGGCAGTTGATGCCGAAAAAGGAATTGTATACCTTGATCCAAAAGAAGATATCGTAAACGAACTTGTTAATAAAAGTAATACTTTTCACAATGACAAACAGGAAACCGATCAATTTAAAATACAAAAGGCACGCACATCTTGCGGAGAAGAAATTGATATAGGTTTAAATGTTTCAAATAGTAATGATGAAGAACTGGGAGCGCAGAAGTTTACAGATTACGCAGGTTTATATAGAACTGAATTTTTATTTATGGGAAAAAACAAACTGCCAACTGAAGAAGAACAGTTTAAATCATATAAAAAAATACTGGAATGTTTTGGAGAAAAACCTGTCGTTATTCGCATATTAGACATAGGCGCAGACAAACAGCTAACATCTTTGGAACAAAAAAAGGAAGATAATCCGTTTTTGGGAAACCGCGGATTGAGGTTTTGTTTCAGTTATCCTGATATTTTTAAGACACAAATAAGGGCGTGTTTGCGGGCTTCTGTCTGCGGCAATTTATATCTTATGCTGCCAATGGTTACTTCCCTAGATGATATTTTAAAAGCAAAAGAAATTATAAAAGAAGAAAAGGATACACTTATTAATGAAGGTATAAAAATAGGCGAATATAAGTTTGGTATTATGATTGAAATACCCGGTATCGCATTTATCATCGATAAAATTATAGAAGAAATTGATTTTGCAAGTATTGGCTCCAACGATTTGTGCCAGTATCTTTGCGCCGCAGACCGCATGAATAGTGCAGTAGAGCCGTATTATCAGCAGTATCATCCTGCCATGTTTAGAATTATTAAAGAAATTGTTAATGTTTTTTCCAAAGAAGGAAAACCAATTTCGATATGCGGCGAACTGGGAAGTGATCCGGCTGCCGTACCTGTTTTAATTGGACTTGGAATGCGCAAACTAAGCATGGGAGCCGCTTCGGTTGCCGCCGTAAAAAAAACAATCGCAGGTTTTTCATTAGAAAAAACGCAAGAACTTGCAGAAAATGTGTTAAAACTGTCTTGCGCTGCGCAAATAGAAGAATTGCTTAAAAAGTAAATCATTGTACGAAAATATATTTTCCGCCGATTATTTTTTTATCTTTTGTTTCAATATTGTATTCATATACTATTAAAAATGCAAAATAGTTCATATCCAATAATTCCTGCGGAGGATCATTTTCTCTAATAAATCTTTGCGCAAAAGTAATTTCTTCGTTTGTAAAACTATAACGGCTGTCAGACCATTCACCATTATAAAATGTTTTATATTCTTTTATTATTTCCATTGAATAACCTTTTAAGTTTATATCTGCGTAATACCAAATTAAATCTTCATAATTATTTGTAAATGATATTTCTTCTCCATTTTCTAAGTTCCATATATTTACAGTTCGCGGGTGAACAGAAGTTCCCTGATCCTGAAGCAAATATTTAAAATCATCTGTTACTTTTGCCCAAGCTGATCCACTCCATTTTGAACCTTGTCCTCCAACATAAGATATAAACCTAAGTCCGTTTTCGTTCCATATATATAATCCCGGTTTATTGCTGTAATGAAAACCTTTACATGTATAATCCCAGGTAAATGTGTAAAAGTTTTGACTTTCTGTTTTATTCGCCGATACAGTAAATCCAATTGTAATGTTATTTACACTATATTTTCCGTATAGTATGAGATTTCCCCATTGGTTTATATCCATTCTTTCTATTTCTAAATGTGATGCATAATAAGGTTTTTCTATATTTGCAAAGCTGACGGGAATCCATCCCATTTTGGGATTGTCACGATAATGCTGCGGATCACCGTAATATACTTTAATCCATTTTTCATTATTATCAGAAGTGCCTATAATCCGAACACTCGTACCTGTATTCAGAGTTTCTAATATTCTGCTGTTAAAATCAGGTAAAATATAAACATTGGTATCATGAATTATGTTTGTTACATAAAGTATTCCTTCGTTAGGGGTTATTATTTCATTGTTATTAAACAGTAAATGAGATAAATTATGTGTAATTAAGGAAATATCAGATAAATTATGTGTAATTAAAGAAATATCTGTGTTATATTCTGTAATAATTGAATTACTATTTATATTTTCTTCAAAATTTGTTTGTTCTTTTTCATTTGTTTTGTTTTCACAGGAAATTATAATAAATATTAAAAATAAAAAAATTGTATTTCTCATGTTATAATTATACTATAAATACAAGCGGCTGTCATCAGTACTGGTTTTTATGAAACTTATGATATAGAATTAAAAGAGAGCTTTATGAAAGATAAAAACAATTTTGGCAGTTTAATAATTCAATTTCTTAATAAAAGGCAGCAAATAATAAACCAGCAGCTCAAAGATTCGGAAGAGAAATTCAAAAAGCAGCAGGAAGAAAAAAGGCAATTTATTGAAAACGCTGAAAAAAAATATTTTCAGAAAATGGATAATAATAAAAAGTATCTGGATGAAACCAGCGATAGAATACTGCTGCAAATCGAAGAAAACAGAATTAAAATCGAAGCAAAAGATGAAAATAATAATTATAAACAAGTTAAAATCAGCGGATTAGAAGATATTTTGTCCGGCGTAGATGTATCTTTAAACCCAAAAGCAAAAAATCTTAAAAATAACCTTATCAAACTTGAAACATTGATACAGCAAGCCGGTTTCACTGTAGTAGAGCGAACAGGTAATACGATTAAGATTGATGTGAAATAAATATCCGGCGTTTTAAACCCTCCTTACAAACATTTTCCTGCAGCGAATGCGGGTTACACGAACCCCCCTGCCGGCTTCGATATATCCTTCTTCAGCTTCTGCATCAAAAATTTCGTTATCAATAATTACTGTTCCTCTGGGTTGAAGTTCGTTATTCGTAATGGCTATTTTACCGATTAAGACAGGGTCGATTTTTGACTGCCGAAAAAAATTATAAAATGATTTAATTAATGATACCCTAAATTTAGAAGTTTTATTAATATTATTTTCATTTCGCCAATACGTCAAGACACAGGTGCAGAGCTTTATCAAAACTAAAACCACTTTTTTATCTCGTAAAGGCTAAGAGGAAGATTTAACCACGGAGGACACGGAGTTTCACGGAGGAAGAATAATTAATGTGTCCGCGGATTATTCATACCTTTGGTATGCGCAGATTTTCAAGTAATGCGAAGAATATTTTCTAAAAAACAATATGTTCTTCTATTTTTTTTCTACAATCTGGACATAATAATTCCATTGATCCTAAAAATCTAGGATTGAATAATTTTTCAAATAAATAGTCGTCACCTAAAGCTTTTTTCTGCTTTTCATTTTGCTCTTTTAGTTCTTCATATTTCTGATCCTGATCTAATGTTTTCAAAATTAAATCTTGATTCTCTTTTTGAAGTAAATTTAATTTCTCTTGTTTTTTCATCCTCTTCTTCCTCCTTATTTTTCCAACCTCATACGAAGCTGGTTATTTCTCTTCTCTCAACTTACGGCGGATCAATCCAGTTACCTGTTTCAACACCGCCAATAAAACTTAAATTTTCATTTGCTTCTACAGTTTTTTCTCTTCTGGAACCACTAACTCTAAAAACAGCATGCCCCATGTTCGATATTTCTGTACCAACAGCACCAGTCCTTACAACATTGCCATTTGCAGAATCACTTACAAAACCAGTTATGATCGAATTACCTGTTTTGGTAAATGTTGCATCTGAATTAACAGTAATACCACCGCCTCGCTGTCGTGCTATATTTGATGTAATTATCCCTCCTGTCATGTTAAAAGTTCCGATAACACTCACCCCACCGCTAGAAGTTGCAATATTACCACTTATTTCACCTCCTGTCATGTTAAACATTCCGCTAACATTTACTCCACCGCCATTTGTTTCCGCAGTATTACCGCTTATTTCTCCGCCACTCATGGTAAAAGTTGAACCACTATTAACAGCAACTCCACCCCCAATTCCAGCAGTTTCATTCCCACTGATTTTTCCACCTTCCATAATAAAAGATGTACCACCATCGCTTATGTGTATACCGCCAGCGAGATTAAGACTTTCAGTTCTATTACCTGTTATAGTCCCGTTTTTCAATCTTAATATTCCACTAGGTTGTACAGCTATTACAGGTGCAGTATTATTTCCAGTATGTCCATACTGTCCGTTTCTCCTTCCATTTAAGGTTATACCGCCGTCAATAATAAACTCTTGCTCGCCGCCAACTCGGATCATATTTCCATTAATATTTGCAGTGTTAAGAGTGCCGCTTCCTGTAAGTGTTATTGTTAAATTTGTCCCTGTTCCAAAACCAGTAGTGTTTGTAAGCGCACCTGTAAGCGGCGTTATACCATCTATATCATAATTGCCGGTGTTAATTATGTAGTTCTGATTATTTCCGCTGTTCTGAATCATCGTAAGTGCTTCATTCCACTGAGTTATATTTGTCACGAAAAAATTTCCAAGTATTGTAATTCCCGCAACATTGCTAAATCTTTGTCTGATCTTAATACCGCCATCGCCGTTATTTGGTATTGTATTGGTTATTACAACATAGTAAAAAACTGTTCCTACTCTGTCTCTTGGCGGTTGATAGTTAACAGAATTTGCTCCTGATATTATTGTCCCTTCGGTTGTACTGTTTACAGTATTTCTATACCACTGATAAGTAAGTGTACCTCCGTCGCTTACATTAGAGGTAACTATTAATTCAGGTATAACAACTAACGAATTTTCTGTACGGGATAACGGCTGTACCGTTATATTCGGCATCTGCGCATTAACAGCCTGTGGAACCCAATACGCATGAAGTGTCATGCCGTCATAAGGTTGTTCATTAAAATCCCAGGGTAATAAAAATGTTTCGTTATCTGAATACCAGCCTGCAAAATCATACTCCGCTTTTACAGGACTTGATGGTATTTTTACTTTTTCATCTCTCCATACATTTTGTTTGGAAGGTACCGGATTCCCGCCGTTGGTATTAAAAAATACTTCTCTAATTCCTAATATGTCTTTCATAAAAGGATTCGGACACGATGCAAAGAAAAGTGAAAAAAGAACAATGAACAAAGAAATAAAACAAAATTTATTCATACTAAATTCTTCCTTTGCGTTCTTAGCGCCTTCGCGTCTTTGCGTGATAAAATTTCGAAATAATTTTCTATTAATATTTATAATCTTACGCCTCCGCTTACAC
>Ga0123356_10001433_pt1 | contig 26373 bp, 26 predicted proteins | sample TergutEmb28metaG_2_FD_92546 | JGI IMG/M metagenome (GOLD analysis project Ga0123356, IMG submission 92546) | Embiratermes neotenicus P3 segment gut microbial communities from Petit-Saut dam, French Guiana - Emb289 P3 | ecosystem: Host-associated > Arthropoda: Insects > Digestive system > Gut ...
ACATATCAAGCAGAAGTCAATATGGGACGTTCCGGTGATGATATATACTGTACGTGTGGTGTTGGTATCCCGCATGGTGTAGGAGCTTTATGGCCAAATGTGCCGCCTTTTGCAGAACCAAGTATTATGGGATGATCAACTTTGCGAAATAGTCAATGTTTGGCAGTAATTTCGTATAGCAGAGATGAAAGACAATAAATATATTAGAAAAGAGGAACATACGATGAAAAAATTATTAACACTTACCCTTGCGCTTCTCATGGTGCTGACACTCGTCGCTTGTGGCACGGGCGGCGGCACACAAAACGATCCGCCCGCAAACAATGACCCCGTAACAACACCAACACAAAACGACCCTGTTGCCACACCAAACGGCGGTGATAATCAAGGTGGCAACGACCCCGGCACATCGGGCGATAACGGCGACAATACAGTGAACCCAAACGCAACGTACACGGTAACTTTTAATCCAAATGGCGGGTCTATAGGTTTTGGTGACGGGAATACTTATACGGAACCTTATAGCTTTGAAGTGCCGCACGGAAGTGTTATTCTATCGCCGTCAACTTATAAAGAAAAAGGTATAGTTGACGGTTTTATGCAAACATATATGTTTGGCGGTTGGTTTATTGATGAAGAACTAACCATAGAATGGGATTACGGTGAAATTACAAGCGATTTGACACTATACGCAAAATGGGAAGACTAACGCACACATCAAACATGCTGCAAATGTAGAAAAATTAACACTTTTGGGCTTATTTTTCTACACTAAACGATTATAGACAACTGTGCTTAACCATGCTACGCTATTGTTAGCTGTAAAGTAAGAATTCCTTGACAAATACAGCTAATATGATGTATAATGGTGGTGGCTATAAATGAACATTCATGATTATTATACGGAGGGTGGCAAAAAGTTTGGCTTGCTATAGAGGAGGGATTGTTATGCCATTTGTAAAAGTAGACCCGCAGCAGGAACAAAAGGAATTTGAAGAATTACTGAAAGACCCTGTTGCAAAAAAAGCATATGAGGAATTTGAGCGTGAATATACATTCAGACAAAAATTGGCAGAAGCAAGAAAGCAAAAAAGCATTACGCAAAAAGAAATTCAAAAAAGGACAGGATTGCCGCAGCAATCTATAAGCAGGATTGAAAAAGGGGCAATGCAAAAACAAAGTCCTACTCTCAGAACTTTGCTTAAATACTTAGACGCCATTGATTGCGAACTAAGCATTGTTCACAAACACTAAGTACAAGGATATGATGCCATGAACGCTGATATTACAAAACTTAGAAACATTCTGCAAGCTTCCGATAATATAGTCTTTTTCGGGGGAGCGGGGGTTTCCACAGAAAGCGGAATACCCGACTTTCGCAGTGAGGGTGGACTGTATAACAGCACATACGAACACCCGCCGGAAACAATCCTGTCACGCACTTTTTTCATGAAACACACTGACGAGTTTTACCGTTTTTACCGTGACAAAATGCTCTATCCCGATGCCGCGCCAAATGACGCACATAAAGCACTTGCTCAGCTTGAAAAAGCAGGGAAGCTTAAAGCGGTCATCACACAAAATGTTGACGGCTTGCATACACAGGCAGGCAGCAAAAACGTACTTGAGCTGCATGGCTCGGCGCTGCGAAATATCTGCATGACATGCAAAGAGTGCTATCCGCTTGATATAATAATACAAACACAGGGAGTGCCTTTATGCAGCTGCGGCGGAATAATAAAACCCGACGTGGTGCTGTATGAAGAGGGGCTTTGTCCGACAGTGATGTCAAAAGCAACCACGACGATTTACGATGCCGATGTGCTGATAGTCGGCGGCACATCACTCAATGTGTATCCGGCGGCGGGCATGATAGATTATTACAGAGGGAACAAGCTTGTCTTAATAAACAAGTCCGCAACCGTCTATGACAGGCATGCGGACTTGATTATCAGAGATAGTATAGGAAAGGTGCTCAGCGAAGCCGTGTTGTAGGGGCGACCTGTGGTCGCCCGCGGACGAACGCAGTTCGTCCCTACGGTGTCATAGGTAGTACAGGCGGGGGCATTGGCAGAGTTACGGTGGCTTTGAACAGGTCGCCGTCTATTTTTATCTCAAACCTGCCGCCTTGTGCACTGACAAAGCTTTGAACTATCGACAGACCAAGACCGCTGCCGCCGTCGGTGCGGGAGTCATCACCGCGCTTAAAGCGTTCGATAAGCTCCGACGGGTCGAAGTTAAGAGCAGTTGCCGAGATATTCTTGACATCAATGCAAACCTCTTTGTATGGAGTTTGGAATACATCAAGATAGACACGCGAGTTTGGCAGTGAATAATTAAAGACATTTGAAAACAGATTTTCCATAACCCTGTGCATGAGCCTGCCGTCAGCTATTGCAATGAGCTTATCGGGCAGGTTTATCCGCAGGTCAAGACCCGATGATACAATCGAATTATCAAGCTCGCCGAGCACTTGATTTATAAGCGAAACAATGTTGAGGTCGGCAAGGTTGACATCAATGTTGCCTGTTGTGGCTTTGGCAGCTTCAAAAAGCTCCTCTGTCAAAGTCTTTAACCGCAGCGATTTTTGCTTGAGTATGCTCAAATACTCGGGAGCTTTTTCGCAGTCAAGCCCCTCATGCTCAAGCAGGTCGGTGTATGTGATGATTGATGTCAGAGGTGTTCTGATATCATGCGACACATTTGTGATAAGCTCCGTTTTGAGTCGCTCGCTTTTCATGCGTTCTTCAACAGCAACATTTATACCTGCCGAAATGCTGTTTATCGAATATGCTATGTTCCCAAGCTCTCCGCCTCCTGCATTTATCGGCACGTCATAACGCCCCTCACAGGCAGCACGCGCGCCAAGCTCGAGATTTCGCAGACGCTTTGCATAAAGAGAGAGCAGCGTTGCAACTACAGCCGTAGTCATTATTGACAGTAAAAACAGTACAATACCGCTGCGGGTTTCGGCAGTGAGATAACCGATAATAAATAATGTAAAAAAGGTTGCAGCCGATATCAAGCCGACACGCAGCATTAAACGTGTGCCCGCCCACATTGATTTGCCCTTATTGACGATAAAACGCAATGAACCGAACAATAAACTGTAAATTATTGCATAAACGAGCGTGTGCTTCCAAGACTGACCGGCTCTCAGGCGCTTTACGAAGCTCATCAGCCAAAACAGTGCAGGCGGTAAAATAAGCGCTATCATTATTGCATATAAAACGTTCAAAGCTGTAGTATTTACCGATGCATCAATATTCCAATACCATGAAAGGTCATAGAGAATATGGTAAGATAGGGCAACAGTAAGAACTGTCCAAAGCACTGCAAAAGCTAAGCCGACGTCCAAATAGGGCTTGTCGAGGAGTGAAAAGCTTATTTCCGCCTTGCGTACCTTGGCACCGTCTACTAATATATTTTGCTTTCCGACACTCATCAAAAGAACGATTAAAGCAGCAAGTGCCAAGACAAAACAGCCAATAATAATGCTGATATCGAAAATATGCGCACTTCGTATTGCCTTATAGAAAGAGGCTTGTTCATTAACAAATTCCGATGTAAAAGCAAGATAAATCACGGCATTTCCAGCACCGTCGATTTGTGTTCCCTGCCAATAATGGTCATAAAAATAACTGTAAGGCGAAGAACCGCGAAACACCATTTGTTCGCTGTCGATGATGCAAAAAACGCGCATTGACTCAAAAAAGTCTCTTGTTTGCTGAGACGCGGCGACATTGCTGAAAGTGAAGAAATAAAAATCTGTTTCATTTTCATCAATGGCTGACAGCCACATCGGAAATTGCGTAACGATGTGATAAAGAAGTCCTTCAGTATTGGTTAATATCTCATATGACAGGTTGAAAGAATTAAGCTGGTCACGTATTGCTCTTTCTTCATGGAGCCTGCGAATGCTGGGCGTGTTATAAGCATTTTCGTCAATGCTTGCATACTGAAATCTTTCATCGGGAGTTTTAAGCGTATATATGCGCTCAATAAAATATTCTCTGCCATTATCATTGCCGTTGAAAAAATCGTCATATGGATCAGGCGGAGGAGTTTTTGGCGGAAGATCATGATAATAACCATAATGACTGTCATAGATATCCCCATATTCATCATAATAACGATATCTTTCATGTACAAACCATTGTATGCGTTTTTTTTCTGAAATTGCGTCTTCGCTTCCAAAGAGTGCAACAATAGAAGCATGATGCGAAACAGGTCTCATATGCCTGTCGAAAATAGACTCTTCCGGCGACATATTAACCAACACTGTATCGGGATAAATGCCTGTGTTTTCACCTCTAAGGATGCAAGCTGAGAGTCTGTTTAATGCTAAAAAGCAAAAAACAAGTATCAATATAAAGCAAACTGTTCTAACGGCTGTCCAGCCTTTCAATTTTATATCCAATTCCCCATACCACCTTTAAATATTTTGGATTTTTCGGGTCAATTTCGATTTTTTCCCGAATACGCCGTATGTGCACGGCGACTGTGTTATCCGCACAAAATGCGTCCTCACCCCATACCCGCTCATAAATCTCATCAATCGGGAAAACTCTCCCGGGATTGCGGATAAGCAGCAGTGCAATTTTGTATTCAAGCGGAGTTAATTTTACATCTTCACCGTCAACAGTGACCGTTTTCAAGTTGTCGTCAATAACAAGCCCGTCTACCGTATGAACCCCGGCTTCGGGTGACGGCAGGCTGCCAAGGACAGTAAAACGGCGCAGCTGACTTTTTACACGTGCAATAAGCTCAAGAGGATTAAACGGCTTTGTGATATAATCGTCCGCCCCTGCGGTTAGCCCCACAATTTTGTCGGCATCTTCGCTTTTGGCGGAGAGCATTATAATAGGGATATTACGGCTTCTGCGGATTTCCATTGTGGCACTAAGTCCGTCAAGCTCCGGCATCATAATATCCATAAGAATAAGCTTGATATCAGTATCTTCAAGAACCGCGAGTGCCTCTTTGCCGTTATGTGCCTGATGAATTTTATAGCCTTCGTTTTGAAGATAAACAGCAATCGCCGCCGCTATTTCCTTGTCATCATCACATATAAGAATATCCATCATTATATCTTTCCTCCGTGTAATCCTTGTATTGTCCGATATATCTTTACTCAGTTCAATTATACCACATCCTAACTTTCTATGTTGCGTTAAGAATAAAGCATAAATCTTACAAACAAATAAGTGTAATTATGAAGAATTTCTTAAGTTGACAAGGAAAGTCTCTTGCGAGTATAGATTGTACGAAAGAGCACTTACATCGGTGAAACGTGCCAGCGGTTTTTGTTCGCAAGCTCAAAAAACCGGTCATCGTTTCCCCTCACGGCTCTTTCTTGTAGTGCAGTACGTCACAAGAGAACAAACTATTGACATCTTATGATAAAATACTTGTCATGAATATTATTTTGCTCAGTTTAATAGCAGGTGTGGCAGGAATGGGACTTGGCGGACTTATTACAGCTATAGTCGGAAGCCGCAGCGATAAAGTAATAAGTATATTCCTGTCGTTTTCCGGCGGCGTTATGATAAGCATTGCACTTGTCGAGCTCATACCCGAAGCAATCGCACTGTCAAATGTTACAATAATGGTTATAGGGCTTTTTATCGGAGCGGCATTGGTATTTTCATTGCACTATATAATGGACTTAATATCACACTCGGGAGGCAAAGCACAAATCCATGAAACATTTGCCGAGTATTTCCACTCAAACGACATGATATCAAAAAAATCAACTATGCTTCGCTCGGGAATGGTTATGATATTTGCAATCAGTCTTCATAACGTCCCCGAGGGCTTGGCATTAGGCGCTGCAGGGAACTATAATATTAATCTCGGAATGACACTTGCTGTTATCATCGGACTTCACAACATACCCGAGGGAATGGCAGTGACAGCCCCGCTGATTTTAGGAGGACTGTCAAAGCTTAAATCTGTAGTGATAACACTGCTTGCAGGTGCGACAACCGTTTTGGGAGCAGTGGTGGGGGTGCTCATCGGCAGCATATCCGATGTTGCCGTTGCTCTTTCGTTTGGAGCGGCTGCGGGAGCAATGCTCTATGTTGTTCTCGGTGAAATACTCCCGCAATCTATTGTTATGAGTAAGGACAGAGTGCCAACGATATTTGCGTTTTTAGGTATTGTAGTCGGAATGTTATTTACGAAAATGTTCGGATAATTATTCTTGTGTATCCGTCGGTGTCTGTGGGGGTGCAGCATATGGAGCGGGATAGACCGGAGCGGGTCTTTCGCTCTTTTTCTTTTTGTATGCACGTAGTTTGGCTTTGATTATGACCAATGCGATTAGTGCAACGATGACCATGATAATAATTACCGGAGCAGAAACTATAGTCCACATGAAAATGGTTGTAAAGAACCTGCCGATGCCACGCAGGGTAGACATAAGCCCGTCGCCCATTTGCTCCCAGTATGAACGGTGAATAGGCACAAATTCCGTATATTCTTCAACCTCGCTGATATTTACCGACAGCGAGCTGTAGTCAACCTGTCTTTGCCAGTTATTGAGCGTCGTAGTGAGCAGTTCGATTTGATATCTGACATTGGAAATACGCTCCTCAATCATTATCAAATCGGGAATATCCTCAGCCTTTGAGAGCATGTCGAGCAGACGCTCCTCCTGAATGAGCAGGGATTTGCGTCGTGCTTCGGTGTCCGTAAACTGCGAAGTAATGTTCATTGCATTGCTGCTTTGGCTGACAACATTGCCAAGACCGTCAAGCTGTGCTCTTACAGTATCAAAAGCGATTACGGGAACACGGATTGTATAATTTGCGTAGCGGAAGCTCTGGCCGCCATAATGTGTGCTTGCATAATTATTGCCTCTGACATTTGAGTTTTCGATTATTGCTCCATGTAAGGCAATGAGTGCTTCCAATCTGTCGATAGTTTTATCGAATTCGAGCGTCTCGATTTCTGCCCATGCGGAGTATATGATTTTTTCGGCGAAATCATTTGCAGGAGTGTCTATGGGTTCAGCAGCCCCACCTAAACTGCCTCCTCCGGACTGCGCGCGAAGCGGGTGCTGTTCGGCATCACCATACGACATATCTGCCTCAGAGGTATAGCCCGGTAAGCCCGGTAAGGCGTCAGGGATTGCTGAGAGCATAATGTCACTGCTGAAACTACCCCCGGGTGCGTTGTTATCTGCACCGGAGGCGCCGCAAGCTGCAAGAAATACTGTTGCCATAAGAATACTAAGCAGGATTGTAAGTCGCTTTTTCATTTTAATGCCCTTCTTTCGTTTTAATATTTAAGGGTAGCTGATAATCCTATGACGAATGTCTTTCAATTTTGTTCCATAAAAACCTATAACTTTTCAAACATGTCGGGGCGGCGTATACGGGTTCGTTCAATAGACTGTTCACTTCGCCATTTATTAATATTTTCATGATGTCCCGAAAGCAGCACCTCGGGCACTTTTTTGCCCTGCCAAACCTCGGGGCGTGTGTACTGCGGATATTCCAAAAGACCGTCCCAGTGACTCTCGTTAGTCAGACATTCCTCGTCGGGCAGCACCCCCGGAACAAGGCGGCACACTGCGTCTGCAATGACCATGGCGGGGATTTCGCCGCCTGTCAGAACATAATCGCCGATAGAAAGCTCCTCGTCGACACACATTTCGATAAAACGCTCATCAATGCCCTCATACCTGCCGCAGACTATAATAAATCTGTCATGCTCAGCCTGCAGACGGCATGCGTCCTTTTGCTTAAAAACGCTGCCGCAGGGTGAAACAAAAATAGTATGAATTTTGCGGCCTGCCTCGTCGCAAATGGCTTTCCAGCAGTTATACAAAGGCTCTGCGAGCATGACACAGCCGCGACCGCCGCCATAGGGGTAGTCGTCAACCTGTTTTTGCTTATTTGTTGTGTAGTCACGGATTTGGTGACACTCAATGCGGATAAAACCGCGTTCCTGCCCGCGGCCTAAAATGCTCTCGCACAGCATATCACCGACTACATCGGGAAAAAGGGTCAAGATATCAATTCGCATTATAAGCCCTCAATTATATTAAACTTAATGTAGCCTTCACTCAAGTTTGTTTCTGCGATAAACTCCGGCACCGCAGGAACAAGAATTTCCCGCTCGCCATTGATAACATAAACATTGTGAGCAGGGAGGGGCAGCACATCGCTTACAGTTCCGAGCTTTTTATCTGTTTTTGCATCAATGGCACTCAGACCTATCAAATCGGCGATAAGATAATTTCCGTCTTCAAGCTTAATGTTTTCTCGTTTAACACAAACGATTTTGTTTTTCATTCGGGTTGCCGTATCAATGTTGTCAACACCCTCAAGGCTCACAATGACAAAACTCTTGTGAACCTTTGACGATAAGACCCGAACAGGCTTTTCATCTATGTAAAAATATTCAAAGCCTGTCAAAAAAGCAGGCGTATCAGCCCATGGCTGCAGCCGAAGTTCGCCGCGGATGCCATGGGTGTTTACGATTTTTCCTGTTTCAATAAGCCCGCTTTTCATAAAACCTAATCGATAATATCGACGCTGATACGTTTCCCATGTCTTTGTGCGACGCTGCGCATCAGTGAACGGATTTCTTTTGCAATACGTCCGCCGCGTCCTATAACCTTACCCATATCAGAGGGGTTGACACGAAGCTCATAGATTGTTTCCGTTTCTTCTTCGCGCTCGGTGACAGTTACATCATCAGGGTTATCAACGAGGTTTTGGGCGATGTAGCTCAATAATTCTTTCAAATTACTCATTTGTCTATTCCTCAGCTGCTGCTTCCTCTGCAGGCTCAGCTGCAGGTTCTTCTACTGCTTCTTCTACAGGTTCTGCTGCGGCTTCCGGGGCTGCTTCCTCAGCAGCGGCTTCTTCGGCAATTTCTGCTGCAGCTTCCTCAGCTACGGGTTCTTCCGCTACAGGCTCTTCTGCCTTGGGCTCTTCTACTTTGGGTTCAGCTTTAGGCTCAGCCTTGGGTTTTGGCTCTTCCTTAACCGGAGGCGGAGGGGCTACTTTCTTTACCGAACGTTTGGCTTTGCTTACTTTCAAGCTAACACCCGATTTTTTCAAAAGTGCTTTTACAGTATCGGTGGGTTGTGCGCCGCTTTTAATCCAGTACTGTGCGCGCTCCATGTTTACTGTGATTTCCGACGGTGACATCAGCGGGTCGTATGTGCCGATTTCTTCAATAAACCTGCCGTCACGTGGTGCTTTTGAGTCTGCCACAATAATTCTGTAGTAGGGGTTCTTTTTTGCACCCATTCTGCGTAGTCTGATTTTTACCATTTTTCTTACTCCTCATTCTGTTTTCTTTTTTTTGTTTTACATTCCAAATAAACCCTTGCCTTTGCCTTTGAACATAGCGGGTAATTTTCCCTTAGTCATTTGCTTTGTCATAATCTGCATAGCTTCAAACTGCTTTAACAGTCTGTTTATATCAACAACCGCCGTGCCGCTGCCCGCCGCAATACGCTTTTTGCGGCTGCTGTTGAGTACCCCGGGGTTATCGCGCTCTGTTTGTGTCATCGAAAGTATTATCGCTTCGGTTTTTTTGAGTAAATCTTCGTCGAAAGATGCACCTTGGAGTGCCTTTGCGTCAATTCCGGGAAGCATCCCTGCAATACTTGAAAGACCGCCCATGGATTTGACCTGCGTAAGCTGCTCGTAATAATCCGAGAGTGTAAAGCGGTTTTTCATCAGCTTTTCGGTCATTTCTTGAGCTTTTTTCTCGTCAAATGCCTGCTCGGCTTTTTCGATGAGGGTCAGCACATCGCCCATGCCGAGTATGCGTGATGCCATTCGCTCGGGGTGAAAGGGTTCGATTTGGTCAAGCTTTTCACCTGTGCCGGAAAATTTAATCGGCTTGCCCGTGACGGCTTTAACGGAAAGAGCCGCACCGCCGCGCGCATCGCCGTCAAGCTTGGTTAGTATAACGCCGTCTATTCCGAGTGCTTCGTTAAAAGATGCCGCCGCATTAACAGCGTCTTGTCCCGTCATGGCGTCGATAACAAGCAGTATCTCTGTGGGACTGACAGTTGCTTTTATTTTTTTAAGCTCATCAACAAGAGCATCGTCTATATGAAGCCGACCTGCCGTATCAAGCAGTACGAGGTCGTTGCCGCTTTTTTCTGCATGTTTGACACCGGCTTTTGCAATCTCAACAGGGTTTGCCGTTCCCATGTCAAAGACGGGAATATCAAGCTGACGTCCGACTGTTTTTAGCTGCTCTATTGCCGCAGGGCGGTAAATATCGCAAGCGACAAGCAGCGGGTTTTTACTGTTGTTTTTTCGCATGTATGCTGCGAGCTTTGCTGCGTTGGTGGTTTTACCCGCACCTTGAAGCCCTATGAGCATGATGATAGTCGGGGGTTTTGGTGATATTGCGATTTTTATATTTTCGCTGCCCATAAGGGTACAAAGTTCTTCATTGACGATTTTTATAACCATTTGAGCGGGAGTGAGGCTCTCAAGCACATCTTTGCCGATAGAGCGCGCTGTGACCGTATTTATAAAATCTTTGACAACCTTAAAACCGACATCAGCTTCAAGCAGTGCCAAACGCACCTCACGCATAGCTTCGGTAATGTCGGCTTCCTTGAGCCGCCCTTTACCGCGAAGCTTCTTAAATGCCGCATTTAATTTTTCCGATAAGCTTTCAAATGCCAAGTCAGTTGTTCTCCATTTGGAAGTAGTTGATTATTGCAGGGTGCAGATGCTCTCCACTCGCAGATGCTTTTTCTAATATCGCTCTTGTTTCAAGCCATTTTTGAATGATACCTGTTTTTTGCTCGATTTGAGTGAGGGTTTTTTCTGCTCTTGTGATTATATCGTATACACCTTGTCTGGTAATGTTTGCCTTTTCGGCAATTTCGGATAAGGACAAATCTTCATTATGATATAAGTCAAAGTATTCACGCTGTTTTTCGGTCAATAAATCACCGTAAAAGTCATATAGCATTGTCATTTGGAGTGTACCGCTCATTGTTTCAACCCTCGTGGTGTAAAGTGATAACGCTTGACACCCGAGTATTGTATATCACAATATATTTTTTGTCAAGAGTTTGTCAACATCTATTAACGCATCGGCGAGGCGCTTGAAGCCCTCGGTTGTGTCGCAGATGCTTGTCATTGCTATAGCATAGTTTTGCTCGGCGCGCTCAAGCTCAATTTTATACTTAGTTCGCAAAATATCGCATAGCTCCATACCATTCATGTTGGTATTTTTTGTCACGATAACGATTTTCCCCATGTCAAAGCCAAAAAAAGACGAAGTGTCGGGGAAGCGCAGGTGCTTGCAATCTTTTTTCACTTTACCATAAAAATCATTCAGCTTTTGCTCATACTCATTAAACAATCTCTTGCTGTCAGATTGTAAAAGCCGCAGGCAATAGTCGATTGATGACATGAGCACATATGACGGGCTGCTTGTCTGCAAAATAGAAAGCAAGCGTTTCGTCGCTGTAATATCGGCACGTTCGCTGCATATATGAAGCAGTGAGCATTGGGTGAGTGCAGGCAGTGTTTTGTGCAGGCTTACGACAACGAAGTCAGCGCCGAGTGTCACAGGGCTTTTCGGAAAGCTGTCCGAAAAGCCGAGATGTGCTCCGTGTGAGCAGTCAACAAAAAGCAAAGCTCCCGCTCTATGAGTGATGTCTGCTATCGACTTAACATCACTGACCACGCCCTCGTAGGTTGGTGATGTGACAATAACAAGCTTTATTTCATTATTTTTATTTAGTGCTGCCTCAACAGCTTCGGGAGTTATACTGCAAGGTACTGCGCTTGCTTCATCAATATCGGGTGTGATGTATACGACCTCTAATCCGAATAGCTCTGCGGCGTTCGGAATTGACCTGTGGCAGCCCGTGGTGGCGAGTATTTTATCGCCACGTTTTGTGTGTGCTCCTATCGCCGCGAGTATTCCGACCGTCGAGCCGTTAATGAGAATAAATGCCTCCAAGCTGCCGTAAAGCTCTGCCGCAAGCTGCGACATATCGAGCAAAGTCCCGTGAGGGTTATGCAGGTCATCGAAGCCGTAAATTTCGGTTATGTCTATATTGCATGACAAATCAGACAGCATAAAGTCAACGTTTCTTTTATGCCCCGGCATATGCATAGGATAAACTCCGCTCGCTGCGTATTCTTTTAATTTGTCGTATAACATACATATATGATACAATACATATTACTATCTTTCAAGAAGGGGTGGGATTTATGGATACAAAACGTTGTTATATTGCAGGAGCAGGGGATTTTTGCGAAACTACTCTACCGGAAGCCGGCGATTATATAATTGCCGCAGATGCAGGCTATACGGCACTTACATCACGGGGGATAACACCCGACGTTGTCATCGGCGATTTTGACTCCCTCGGTGAGGTGCCAAACCATCCGAATGTAGTTCAAAGCAGCGCGGAAAAAGATGATACCGACATGATGCTTGCGATTAAATTCGGACTACTTCTCGGCTATACGCACTTTATATTAAACGGCGGGCTTGGCGGCAGGCTTGACCATACATACTCGAATATTCAAACATTAGCCTACCTCACGGAGCATGGAGCAACAGGCGTGCTCTACAGTGACGACACATGTGTAACTGCAATCGAAAACGGTATATATAATTTCACTGCCGAAGAAGCCGCCCGAGGCAATAAGATTGCTGTTTTCAGCCACAACACAACGGCAAAAGGCGTAACCTTAAAAGGCTTAAAGTATTCGCTCGAAAATGCAACGCTTACAAATGACAATCCGATTGGCACCAGTAATGAGTTTACAGGCAGTGCCGCTTCGGTTGAAGTTAAAAACGGAATTGTAGTAATTATATGGGGCAAACTGTAATGAAAAACATCAAAGGTGTGATTTTTGACTTTGACGGTACGCTTTTAGACTCCATGAATGTTTGGTATCACTTTGAGATTGAATACTTAAAGAGCCTTGGAGCCGAGGCACGACCGGGACTTGCCGAAGTGCTGCGTTCGCTCAGCAGCATTGAAGAAGCAATATACTTCCAAGAAGAATATGGTGTTACAAAATCAGTTGATGAGATTATCTCAGGCAGAAATAAGCTAATCGGTGAAAAATACCGCAATTCGATACCGCTGAAACCCGGTGCTTTGGAGGTTTTGGAAACTCTGCATAAACAAGGCAAAAAGATTACTATTGCCACGGCAACAGAAAGGGAACTTATCGGACCTGCCGTGGACAGGCTTGAGCTGCCCAAATATGTAGACAGGGTGTTTACATGTGAGGAAGTTGGCGTAAGCAAAAGCAGCCCGGATATATTTATCCAAGCTGCTGAGCATATGGGAACTGCTATAAACGAAACGCTTGTGGTGGAAGACGCCTTGTATGCTGTGAAGACCGCAAAGAAAGCGGGCTTTATAGTTGCAGGGATTTACGACGCCTCATCGGAAGACCACAAGGAAGAAATACAAAGGCTGAGTGACTATTACTGGATGGATTTTGAAGAAATGAAAGATAATATTATCTGACAAGCTGTCGTCATTGCGAGGAGCCATTTGGCGACGTGGCAATCCAGACCACAGAGTTCCGGTAAGTGCACCGTCTGGATCGCCACGCTTTGCTCGCGATGACAGAAATATTATGTTCCGCTGTCGATGTCCCAACTGAGCAGATACTTCGCTTGGTCGGGGGTCAGCTCGTCTATTGAAAGACCGCAGGCTGCAAGCTTTCTAAACGCAACATCTTGGTCAATTTCTTTTGGAACCGCAATAACGCCCGGTTCCAATTTTTTATGATTTTTAGCAACATGCTCTGCAGAGAGAGCTTGAATTGCAAAGCTCATATCCATGATTTCAACAGGGTGTCCGTCGCCCGAAGCGAGATTTACAAGGCGACCCTCGGCAATAACAAATACTTTTTTGCCGTTTGACAAGGTGTAACCCATAATGTTCGGCTTATGCTCGGCTTTTTCCGTGTTGCTGTCGAGCCAGTCAACATCAACTTCAACATTAAAATGACCAGCGTTGCACATGATTGCACCGTCTTTCATTTTTGAAAAATGCTTCTCGGTGATAACACCCGTGCAGCCCGTTGCGGTGATGTATAAGTCGCCGTATTTGACAGCCTCGTCCATCGGCATGACCTCGTATCCGTCCATCATAGCCTCGAGTGCTTTGACGGGGTCAATTTCCGTGACAATAACTCTGGCACCAAAACCCTTGGCGCGCATGGCAATACCCTTGCCGCACCAGCCGTAGCCTGCAATAACAACGTCCTTGCCCGCAACAACCAAGTTTGTTGTGCGGTTGATGCCGTCCCAAACGGATTGCCCCGTGCCGTATCTGTTATCAAAGAGATATTTGCACTGAGCGTTATTGACCGCAACCATCGGGAATTTAAGTGATTTATCCGCTGCCATTGAGAACAAACGCATAATACCTGTTGTTGTTTCCTCGCAGCCGCCAAGCACGTCGGGGATAAGGTGCTTTAGTTTGGTGTGCATGATATTTATGAGGTCGCCGCCGTCGTCAATGATGATGTTCGGACCGGACTCAAGAGCCATTGTCATATGCTGCTCATATTCTTCGGGTGTGCAGCTGTGCCAAGCAAAAACCGACATCGCAGGTGCATTTTTTGTGCCTGTGGCAAGAGCCGCAGCAACATCGTCTTGTGTAGAGAGGGGATTGCAGCCTGCAGCGCTCATAATGGCACCGCCCGCCGCGAGTGTGCGGCAAAGACATGCTGTTTTTGCTTCCATATGTATTGCCAATGTAATTTTTAAGCCCTCAAACGGTTTTGTTTTCTCAAAATCCTTTTTAATTGCCTGCAAAAGCGGCATGTTACGCCATGCCCATGCGATTTTTCTCTCGCCCGAGGGAGCGAGGGACATATCGCGTACCTGACTTGCGTGTGTGACTGACTTAGGAGCTTCTGCTGCACAAGCAGCATATCCTAAGTCTTTTCCGGCTGTTTTAGATGTAATCTTCATCTTGTTCCTATCCTTTCACATATCTTTGAAATTTCATGGTAGATCCGCTCGGAGTCAATGGTAAGAAATTCTTTGTTTTCGAGCAAAATACGTCCGCCGACCATAACCGTTTCGACCTCGCTGCCGTTTGTCGAATAGGCGAGTGCCGATATGGGATTATTAACGGGCTGCATATTTGGTGTGTCAAGGTTTAATATAACGAGGTCGGCAATGTTGCCGGGTTTTATTTCACCGAGATTATCATATCCCGTCGCAAGAGCGCCGCCCTTTGTTGCGATATAAAAACCTTCCTCGGCAGTGACTGCAAGGCTGTCGTGATTTATACCCTTATGTATGATAGAGAGCATTGTCAGCTCGCGGAACATATTGAGTGTGTTGTTGCTTGCCGCACCGTCTGTTCCGAGCGCCACCTTAACCCCCGCTTTGAGCATCTTCGGAATGGGGGCAACACCGTTTGCAAGCTTTAAGTTGCTGACGGGATTTGTGGCAACCGTAACACCGCGTTCGGCGAGTATGGCAATGTCGCTGTCTGTGACCTGTACGCAGTGAGCGGCAACGGTACGCTCTGTGAGAAGACCGTTTCTGTCAAGCACCTCGACAGATGTGCAGCCGTATTTTTCGCGTATTGTGTCGATTTCAACAAGACCCTCGGAAATATGCGTGTTAATCGGCAGACCCAAACGCCTTGCTTCCATTGCCACCTCGCGCTGGAAACCCTCATCACAGGTATATGGAGCATGTGGAGCAAGCATAAAGCTGATACGCTCATGGTTCCATTTCTTAAACGCATCAACAGCTTCGCGAAGTCTTGTCTCACCCGCACTCGGGTCGTCGGCACTTCCTATAAGCCCGCGGGAGAGTGTGGCACGAATACCCGTGTCATCAACCGCGCGCGCAAGGTCGTCCAAGAAGTAGTACATGTCAATATATGAGGTGGTACCCGTGCGGAGCATTTCCATAATAGCAAGCGTAGTACCCCAGTAGTTGTCTTCGCCTGTCATTTTGTCCTCAAGCGGCATAATACGGCCAAAGAGCCACTCGTCAAAGAGTAAATCGTCCGCACAGTTACGAAGTATTGACATTGTGGCATGAGTATGTGCATTAACAAACCCCGGCATCAGCATTTTGCCGCTGCCGTTAATAGTTTTATCGGGCTTAAAGCCGTCAGGTGCCTCGGTAATCGAAACAATCAGACCCTTTTCAATATAGACCGAGCAGGTTTTTGCCTCTAATCCCTTGCCGCCGTCTTTCGGCAAAACAGTAAGTATGTCCTTAATGAGAATGTTCATAAAGCTCACCTCTTTCTACATTGTATACATAATACCAATATGAAAGAAATAAAGCAATTGAAGATTTTTCGCTATCAAGATTATGCAAAAATTATGGGATAATTTTTCTTGACATCCTGATTTTTATATGATATAAAAACTGAGAACTAACGAGGAAAGGGGTTTTAGTGAAATGCGTCAAAAGGCTGTTAATGCTAAAAATGTAAACACCTGGCTGTGGCGTGTGTCCGTACGTTTCACTAAAACACGTCTTGTTTGAGTTTATATAAAACAGCTTAAAATAACGTGTTTGACGGTGAAACGTCGGACACGTTTTTAATGTCGAGAACCGGCGTCATCGCGAGCCGCAAGGCGTGGCGATCCAGAAAAAATAAATCAAAACAAAACAAATTAACAAAAAGTCAAAAATGAAAGGTAAAAATAAAAATGAAAAAGGCATTAGTAATTTTAGTAGTCATGGCAATAGTATCAGCAGTATTTCTCGTAGGATGCGAAAACTCAAAAGGCACGGAAAACCTAAGAATTGGTATTATTCAATTTGCACCTCACCCGTCACTCGACAACTGTCGCGACGGTTTCGTAAACACAATGAAAGCGCATGGTTTCACAGAAGACACAGTGACATATGATATTCAAAACGCAAACGCAGATATGAACCTTGCAAACACAATTGCGCAGAAAATGGTAGCGGACGCTTGCGACCTGATTGTCGGTATCGCAACTCCTGCGGCACAAGCGGCGTTTAATGCGGCGATTGACACAGATATTCCGATAATATTCATTGCGGTATCAAATCCGGTTGCAGCAGGACTTTCAGGACATTCAAACGTAACAGGAGTAAGTGATGTATTGCAGGTTGATGAGCAAATTGACCTTATAAAAGCACTTCTTCCCGAAGCGAAAACAGTCGGTGTTCTCTTTAACAACGGTGAAGTCAACTCGGTAAATCAAGTTGAAATGCTCGGCGAGTCTGCCGCAAAGAGCGGATTTGGATTTGAGACTGCAACAGTTGCAAATGTGTCTGATGTTATGCTTGCGCTCGAAAGTCTTTTAACGAAAATTGATGTACTTGTAAATGTCTTAGACAACACGGTTGTCAGTGCAATGCCGAGTATTGCGGACAGATGTGCCGAAGCAGGCATTGCAATAATCGGCTCGGAGGAAGAGCAGGTGCGAAATGGTGCGCTCGCAAGCAGCGGATTTGATTACACCGATGTCGGCAGCCAAGGTGCGGATTTAGCCAAGCGGATTTTAGACGGTGAAAGAAACATTAACTTTGAGCTTGTAAAAGAAACGCAGGTCACAATCAATGAAGCTGTAGTACAGGCGCTCGGCATAAATGTGCCGGAAGAGCTTGCAGCGGTCGCGGAGTTTGTAAAGTAAGGTAAAGTAGGGTTATGAGTTTTACTGTCAGCATTTTACAGCAAGGACTGATATACGGAATTATTGCTTTGGGCGTGTATATATCTTATAAGATATTGGATTTTCCCGACTTAACTGTGGACGGTTCATTCACGCTCGGAGCATCGGTCGCGGCGATTTCGATAATATCGGGTGTCGACCCGTGGGTAGCTTGCGTGCTTGCTCTTACATGCGGACTTTTGGCAGGCATAATTACGGGACTACTGCATGTTTACGGTAAAATAACAAACCTGCTTTGCGGAATTATCACGATGACAGCGTTATATTCGGTAAACTTAGTCATTATGGAACGCCCGAATATATCGCTCGCGGGGCAGCCGAATATATTCCGCAGCGGATTTTTCGGCAGTGATGCAATAACGAGGCTCATTTTAATCGCAATAATTGTGCTTATAATCAAGCTAATTCTCGATTGGTTTTTTCGCACAAAAAAAGGTATGCTCATTCGCGCGGTAGGGAGCAATCCGCAATTAGTGACATCGATAGGCGGAAATGTCGGAACATATAAAATCATAGGGCTGTCGATTTCAAACGGACTTGTGGCATTTGCCGGCTCACTCATGGCACAGCTGCAAAACTTTGCCGACGTGGGAATGAGCAGCGGAGTGATTATTTTGGGACTGATCTCAGTAATACTCGGCATAACAATATCCAAGGGGCTGAAATTTATTTCCGGCTCTACGGCGTCAATCGTCGGAGCGGTGATTTATCAAGCGGTCATAGGCACGGCGCTTTATCTCGGAATGCCAACGGCATTTTTAAGACTCACCATGGCGACACTTCTCGTTACAATACTTCTCATTGGCAGAATAAAACGGGAGGATACGCTCAAATGATTGAAGTTAGAAAAGCATGTCAAACATTTAATAAAAATACTCCCTATTATTTGGAACTTTTTAATAATCTGTCCCTTACCATAAATGACGGCGATTTTATATCCCTCATCGGCAGTAACGGGGCGGGTAAATCGACATTGTTAAATATGCTTGCAGGGTCTTTTATGCCGGACAGCGGCGAGATATTTTTTGACGAAAAAAATGTTACGCGTCAAAAAGAATATGTCCGTGCAAAGTATATAGGCAGAGTTTTTCAAGACCCCAAAATGGGAAACTGCCCCGATATGAGTATCAGAGAAAACCTGTCCATTGCGTACAACAAAATGAAAAGCTTTAATCTTACGCGTGGTGTTGAGCGTAAAAACGAACCGTTTTTTATGGAGCAGCTTGAAACCTTCAAAATGGGATTGGAGGGGTTTTTGAGTGTTAGGGCGGGGTCGTTATCAGGAGGGCAGCGTCAGGCACTCTCGCTGCTTATGGCGACAATAACCGAACCTAAGCTTTTGCTGCTTGATGAACATACTGCCGCACTCGACCCCGTTACGTCAAAAACCGTTATGGAAAAAACCAAAGAAATCGTAGAAACAAAAAAAATAACCACGTTTATGGTTACGCATAACTTGAATTATGCTATTGAATACGGAAATCGCTTGATACTTCTGCACAAGGGCGAGATAATATTTGACGTTTGCGGTGAAGAAAAGAAAGAGCTTACAAAACGAAAGCTCCTTGATATATTCACAAGCTCAGTACCCGATGATGCACTCAGTGACATCATGGCATTCGGATAAATCACACAAGCTGCAACCACATTTTGTGTGCGAAAACGCCACATACTGTGGCGTAACCGTCAAAATCACCTAAATATTGGGTAAAATGTGTTGAATTTGACGAAAATAGTTACATATGTTTACAAAAGTTTGGTGAATTTACAAATTGATTTTATGTTTTATTTATATTATCATTGCTATCGTAAAGATGTGAAAGCATCAAAAAGCAAAGACCGAATTTTAACGAAAGGGGGCAAGAGCCTTGAAAAAGAGACACGAGAATATAGCCGGGCTTTTGCTGCTCCGATAACGGCAGTCCTTTACCAAATGCAAAAAGCAAAAAATGCTTAACATGAATTGCATAATTACGGTCGAAAGCTTGGAACAAAAAAAGCATTTCGACCGTCTTATATTATGGGTAACAAAGTTACTAACACTAAAAGACAGGAGGTGAAAAGAATGAATACATACGAAGCACCCGTAGTAGCAGGTACGTTTCTGCAACACGACACGAAACCCTCGATAGACAGCATTATCTGTCATTATCTCGACGGCACTACATTAAAGAACGCTTTGAATTTCATCGATTACATCAGAGCATCAAAGATGAAAATCAAGTGGTCTGCGGTGAATGTCTGGTCAGTCCGGTACAAGGGCAAACGTGTTTTGGATATCATAGTCAAAGAAGACTCATGGAGCGTACGTTTGGTTTTCGATCATGTTGGTTCAATCTTTGGTTTAACCGAATATGATGTGGAAAGCATAAGAAGCTTAGTCGGGACACTGAGAGTCTCAATGCCGAGACACCTCGAACCAATCCCCGCAATGTCTTAACCTCCCTTGTTACGGGGTGCCGCATACAGAATGCAGCCCCCGGAGGGAGGTTCGGACGGTTGGAAACAGTCACCTTTTATTAGGTGTTATTTTTATATATAGGTGCTCTTGACACTGTCCAAATAATATTCTATACTAAACCTATACTAAAAGGAGGGCATACCATGAGTGATAATAATAATGCCGAAATCCTTAATGCGATACTACAACTTGAAGCGAAAATGGACAGTCGTATAAATGATTTAGACGCGAAAATGGACAGTCGTATAAATGATTTAGACGCGAAAATGGACAGTCGTATAAATGATTTAGACGCGAGAATGGACAGTCGTATAAATGATTTAGACGCGAAAATGGACAGTCGTATAAATGATTTAGAATCAAATATGAATGAGCGTTTCGATAACTTAGAGTTTATGATAAAAGAAGCATTTGTTGATATCGGTTTAGTCGAAGACAGTGTTGCAGCACATAGACATGCCTTTCATTCAAGGTAATAAATATCAAACTCGGAGAGTCTGACCACAAAGTCAGGCTCATTTTTTTTACCTGTTACCCCGATAATCGAACTTCTTACCATTTATATATAGAAGTATTATATTTTGTATGATATTATAAACAGCAAAGCAACAAGGAGGGTTCATATGTTACAAGATTTATTGAGTGTGCATAAGGCGGAGTTTAAGGACCATACCGAGCTTCGTGCACAAGTGAACACAACAAAACGTGTCACATTGTTATTAGGCAACATGGTGTCAAACTCGCAGTCCGAGGGTGGCGGCGTGAGTGCCCGAGTATACAAGGGCGGGACATTTGGTTTTGCTTCGGGCGCCGAATATTCGCCCGAGAGCGTCAAAAACGTAATCGCTGCCGCAACCGATAACGCAGGATTTATGAACACGCATGTCAATCTCGGAGAAAAGCCGCTGCCGCAGGCAAAAGCAGGCAAGGCAGAGCTTAAAACCAAGGTGGAAAACAATGTTTCGCAAAGCATGCTGATTGACTTTGCAAATACCTTGGACGGTATTATTACGAAAAAATACAAGAACCTGACGGCGCGCACAGTCATTGCCGACTTTCTCGGCATGGAAAAGCTGCTTGTTGTCAGTGACGGAGCGGACTCGCACTGGTATCAGCCGCGCAGCACAGTCTATGTATTTATGACAGCCGAAACAAGCGACGGTGTTCCCGTGGAGCTCTACGAGCCGTTTAGCTCGCATGGGCATTTTAACGAGATTTTTACCGACCCGAACCTTTTGACAAATAAGCTTGATGAGCTGTACGAGCATCTTATGAAAAAGCGTGAGGGTGTATACTCCAAAGCGGGGCTGTGCAAATGCGTAATGCACCCCGACCTTGCGGGCATACTCGCGCACGAGGCAGTCGGGCATACGGTCGAAGCCGACCTCGTACTCGGCGGCAGTGTCGCAGGGCATAACCTCGGCAAGCAAGTAGCAAGCGACCTTATTACAATGCTTGACGTGGCACATACATTTAACGGTAAAACCTGTCCGCTTCCGATTTATGTCGATGACGAGGGCGTCACCGCAGAGGATGCGGTTCTTATCGAAAACGGAATACTCAAGGGCTTCATGCACTCACGCGAAACCGCACGCCGCTTTGACGTAGCGCCGCAAGGTAATGCACGTGCCTTTGCATTTAACGACGAGCCTCTTATCCGTATGCGAAACACGGTCATCATGCCCGGCAAAAGCAAGCTTGATGATATGATAGCAAGCATTGATGACGGTTATTTCTTGGTTAAAACCGGCAATGGTCAGGCAGACTCAACGGGTGAGTTTATGTTCTCTGTTGAGCTTGGTTACGAGATTAAAAACGGCAAGCTCGGACAAGCTATCCGCGAAACGACAATTTCCGGTGTCGCCTTTGAAATGCTCAAAACCGTAGATATGGTTTCCGACGACATGGTCTGGTCAATCAGTGGTTTTTGCGGTAAAAAACAGCCGATAACTACAAGCATGGGCGGTCCGGCAGTCCGCTGCGACATCAATATAGGAGGCAGATAACATGAGTGTTATGACATTAAATGAAATTGCGGAATATGTGTTAGCGTCGCTGAAAAAAGCGGGTGCCGAAAAAGCATCATGCGTTACAGCGCGCGGACGCAAAGAAGAATTCAATATTGAAGCGAACAAATTTACACTGCTTCGCACCTTGTTTGACGATGCCTTGTCTATCAAGGCTTTATACGGCGGGCGCAAAGGTGTCGCGTCAATAAACAAGCTCGACAAGGACTCTATAGACAAAGCGGTGGAAGACTGCATAACCCTTGCAAAAGCAGGCACACCCGACGAAGCTGAAGACATTGCCGAGTTTATCGAAAACAAAAACTTTAACCGCAGTATCGGCGGCTCACAAATGGACAAGCTCTTTACGAGAACAAAGGATTTCTTGGAGCAGATTAAAGACGAATATCCGCTGATTATGCTTGAGGGTGTAACATCTGCCTTTTCTTCGGGACGTGGCGTTTATGCAAACAGCAACGGCGTAGTATTCAGCGACGAGAGCGAGTGCTACGGCATGGGCTCCATGTTTGTTGCAAAGGACGGTGAAAAATCATCATCGTTTAACGGCTACGGTGAGAGTATGCTCTCGCTCGACAAAGCTTTTCTCGACATGGGTATGCACAGAGCTTTGATTGAGGAGTCCGTTAGGTCTCTTGACACACGCATGGTTGATAAAAAGTTTGTCGGCAAGGTCATTGTCACGCCTGCTTGTGAGGACATGATTTGGGACACACTGCTCGACTGCTTTATGTCAGACAGGTCGCTTATAGAGGGCACAAGCCGCTGGAAAGACGCACTTGGAACAAAGGTCGCTGACAGTAAACTCACAATGCGCAGCGTGCCACACCACCCGAGTGTTGTGGCAGGGGAGCGCTACACAGGCGACGGTTACGAAAGCTTCGATGCCGACCTTATCAAAAACGGTGTGCTCGAAGCGTTTGCACTGTCACTATACGGCGCCAACAAAACAGGCAACAAGCGCACAAAAAACACCGCATTTTCAAACATTGAAGTTGTAGCGGGTGATGTCGCTCTCGCCGATATGATAAAAGGTGTTGACAAAGGCATTTTACTCAACCGCTTCTCGGGAGCTTCTCCAAGTCCGAGCGGTGATGTGTCGGGCGTTGCCAAAAACAGCTTTTTGATTGAAAACGGTAAGGTCACAGATGCTCTGTCCGAAACAATGGTTTCGTTTAATATCGTCGATATCATAGCCGACATCGTGGCAATCTCAAAAGAGCAAGCCACAAACGGCTCGAGCATACTCCCATGGTGCTGCTTCGACGGCATAACAATATCCGGCAAGTAAGGGGCGGGAGGAAGGCTTTTTGGATTTACGCAATATCGCAATCATTGCACATGTTGACCATGGAAAAACAACACTCGTTGATGAAATGTTAGCTCAAGCGGGAGCATTCAGAGAAAATCAGAATGTTGTAGAGCGTGTAATGGACTCAGGTGACATTGAACGCGAACGAGGCATTACAATACTTGCAAAAAATACCGCAATCCGCTGGGGCGGAGCAAAAATAAACATAGTAGACACACCGGGACATGCTGATTTTTCAGGTGAAGTTGAGCGAATTTTGAAAATGGTCTCCGGTGTGTTGCTGCTCGTTGATGCTGTTGAAGGACCAATGCCTCAGACGCGCTTTGTATTGGGGCGGGCGCTCGAACTCGGGCTTAAAGTTATTATAGTTATAAACAAAATCGACAAATCTGAGGCACGTGCTTACGAGGTTGTCGACGAGGTTTTGGAGCTGCTCATGGATTTGGACGCAACCGATGAGCAGCTTGATTCACCGATACTTTTTTGCTCAGGGCGTGCAGGTACGGCATCACTTGCACCGGAAGACGCAGGAAGCGACCTTGTACCGCTCTTTGACACAATTTTAAGCTATGTACCACAGCCGGAAGTGACCCCGGAAGGACCGGTACAACTGCTTGTCAGTTCTATCGATTACAATGAATATGTCGGACGTATCGGGATAGGGCGTGTTGAGCGAGGCACCGTAAGAGCAGCACAGGAAGTTATGATTTGTAATCAGGCAAGTGACACGCAGCCATATAAAGCCAAGCTTGTCAACTTATATACGATAGAGGACTTGCGCCGGGTTCCGACAGACAGTGCAAGTGCAGGAGAAATCGTATGTTTTTCGGGCGTGGAAAATATAACGATTGGAGATACGGTTTGTGACCCTGTATGTGTGCAGGCGCTTCCTTTTGCACGTATTTCCGACCCGACGGTAGAAATGACATTTTCAGTAAACGACTCTCCGTTTGCAGGGCGGGAGGGAAAATATGTAACAAGCCGAAACATAAGTGACCGTTTAAGAAATGAACTTTTGCGTGATGTATCTTTACGTGTCACAGATACTGATACGACCGAGAGTTGGAACGTCGCCGGACGCGGAGAAATGCATCTTTCAATACTTATGGAAACAATGCGGCGTGAGGGGTATGAATTCCAAGTTTCTACACCCCGTGTTTTGTATAAAGAAATAAATGGGGTGCAGCATGAACCGCTTGAATGTTTTGTGTGTGATGTGCCGGAAACGTCCGTCGGCACAATCATGGCGAAAATGGGTCAGCGCAAGGGCGAACTGAGGCACATGAACCCAATTGGAAACAGAATGCGTCTTGAATTCGTTGTTCCGTCACGAGGATTATTCGGATATCGCAGCGAGTTTTTAACAGATACTCACGGTGAAGGAATAATGTCATCTATTCTTGAGGGTTATACTCCGCATAAGGGTGAGGTCACAAGACGGCATAACGGTTCAATGGTAGCATTTGAAGCGGGAGAAGCAGTGAGCTACGGTATCCATAATGCACAGGAGCGCGGAATATTGTTCATAAGCCCCGGCACCCAAGTTTATGCCGGTCAAATAGTCGGGCAAAACGCAAAAGGTGAAGATTTGACGGTAAACGTATGTAAACGTAAGCAGTTGACAAACTTTCGGGCATCCGGCAGCGATGATGCTCTGCGCCTCACGCCTCCCGTAATAATGAGCATGGAGCAAGCGCTTGAATTTATTGCAGATGACGAACTGCTTGAAATAACGCCTAAATCCCTGCGTCTGAGGAAACGTGAATTATCTCATGAAATGCGCATGAGGCAACGAAAAAAAGCAGAATTACAATAGACTGTAGGGGGCGATGCCCTAAAGCCCTCTTTAGTAAAGAGGGTGCCCCGTAGGGGCGGGTGATTTGTTGTTGTAGGGGCGACCGCCTCGGTCGCCCGCTGTCATTGCGAGGAGCAAAGTCTCTAATATCTCGCTTGCGAGACATTAGAGACTTACGCGACGTGGCAATCCAGAAAACTTTGTAATTGCAATGGTTTGAGGTTGAGTCTGAAAATCAGACTCAACCTCTTTTGCATGTGTGGTTGTAGCTTAGTTTTTTCTTATCCGTATCTTCAACGCAAGCAGCATACATGTTGCGATGAGCGAAAGTGACCTTGTGTGCTTCTGGGCTCTGTGTTATCATGATATGGGTTAGTTTTATTATCTGCGGTAGTAGAGTGAACTGACGACAAGACAGTTTATTTATATAATGGAGTGTTTTATGTCAATAATTGAATCATTTGATAATACGACAGAAGAAGTGTTAAAACCCTCAAATATCGCTAAAATGATTAACGGGTTTCCTGAACGTGTTATCGTTACATTTAATGCCAGGATGTTAGATGTAATGCTTAAAAATACTGAGTCGGAAGTAATCAGTAGTATGGTTGCGGGGTTTGAACATAAGATATATAAAACTGTTTACGACGGCAATGAAATAGCTTTTTATATGACATCTATTGGTGCACCTTCAACCGTTGGTCTTCTCGAAGAAATAGTTGTAAAGGGTGGAAAGAAAATACTATTATTTGGTTCGTGCGGCTCTCTCGACAACAGTATTACAGACGGGCATATTATTGTGCCAACTCACGCATATCGCGACGAAGGGACAAGTTATCATTATGCTGCACCAAGCGAAGACGGTTTTATTGATATTCATACAGCAATGAGAACATATGAATTGCTTAAAGAGCTTAAGATTCCTGTTATCTGCGGAAAAACATGGACAACAGATGCTATATACCGTGAGACACGTCGAAATGTTGAACTGCGAAAAAAAGCCGGATGTATTACTGTCGAAATGGAATGCGCCTCTGTAATGGCTCTTGCCCAGTTTAGGACTGTAGATATTTACCAATTTCTTTATACTGCAGATAATTTAGATTGTG
>Ga0123356_10001434_pt1 | contig 26353 bp, 29 predicted proteins | sample TergutEmb28metaG_2_FD_92546 | JGI IMG/M metagenome (GOLD analysis project Ga0123356, IMG submission 92546) | Embiratermes neotenicus P3 segment gut microbial communities from Petit-Saut dam, French Guiana - Emb289 P3 | ecosystem: Host-associated > Arthropoda: Insects > Digestive system > Gut ...
ACCACATTTTCTATGCTTTGTATAGTCATTTTACAGCGTTTCAATGAAGCGCAGCGTAGTTATAAACTCAGACGTGATCCGGATGCCTTTTTTGCAGATTTCTTATAAGTAATGTTGAGTGGACAATGTTTGCGGCTATCATAGCGCCAAAGATAAGTCTTATACTCATAGGAAGGTCATCGGCAAGTGAGATGGAACAGAAATATATCGCGGCATAGTAAGTGAGTATAGCTTTTCCCGGTGCAGGTTTCTCATATAAAAACCCTGATGTGAAATAAAAGCTGAGTGCAGATGCCATAATGGCCAGACACTGATAAACATAACTAAGCAGAACCGGATTTGAAGCGTTTTGCCTGTATAGTAATATAAGCCAGAAGCACAAGAAAATCGTAGGTACAATACTCAGTGCATAGGGTGCTTTTCGCCGCGAATCCTGATACATCTCAATGGCGAATAATGTCACCGATATTGCCGCCAATGCTGAAAGCACTATAAAGAAAATATCTATCAACGTCAGAGCCCCCAATGCATTGAGGTCTGCAAAGTACATGTATGTGCCGGCAAGCCAGGCTACTCCTATGATGGTAAAAATCACCGGATATGAGAAAGGATCTGTTCCAAATGCATTTTCGAACCCCGGCAGCGCCTTATGTCTGGCAGATGCGAAAATCGCAAATACCAACACTAACGACATAAAAAACACTGAAAGTGCTATAAGCCAGAACGTTGTTGCGGCGTTTCGTTCCGGAAGTCCTGTCACCGGATCGAACACATTCATCAGCTCCGACATTCTAAGATAGAACCCTCCGACACCGGCTAAAACCGCAAAAAATGGCATAAAGAATGCAGATATCCGCATAAATATCAATATCCAATCATAGTAAAATAAACACCAGCACATTTTACTACACACGCCGAAACTCGTCAAGGGTATTAATCAACTGCTTTAATCAACTGTTGCCCTACAGTCAGTTTATAATCGTCTCTACTATTGTGTGGTATACCTTCTCCGCTTTATTGCGGAATCCTTTTTCCAGAGCATTTGCCTGCTGTTGATTTGCAGCCATCAGCTCTATTGATATAATATCGCCTATTCCATCCGACAACGATAAATTGACCTTATACCCGCCGTCACCATCTACGCTGCAGTTTGTTTTTATCATTGAACTACGGCTCTGTACCGATCGAGCAAGTGCTGCTGCATCTTCGGCATTTACTCTTACTGTATACGGCAGATTCTTTTCCAGAACCTCACCATTACGCTCACCTTTTGCAGTCAGTGAGTACTTCTTGTCTTCCAGCTTCAGGTGTTTTGTTTTTACAAGCTCATCTAAACATTCTGTAACATCAAAGTAGCTGATACCTTCATCACACATCGTCAGTTCTACCAGCGCATCAACAGGCACAGGTTCAGGCAAGCGGCGCATAATATAGAGTATCAGTACCTTTATTTCTGTTCGCTCATGGATAAAACCAAAATTCTCCGGCATTGTACCAACTCTCCAAAATTTACCTATGTTTTGCTCTTGAAAGTATATCATATTACAGTTGCATAGTACACTTATTTTTGATACAATTGCTGATTGATGAGGAAACCAACCTAAGTTACGGAGCATAATAATGAAGATATCAGATTTTATAAAACCTATATTTAAAAACAAGCCTGTTGCCCGCTATGTGACGCTGGCAGCTGTTCTTGTTATAGGTGCTACGTTGATCGCAATAGCCGCTCGAAGTACCACCATAGAGGTAATCGAGCCTGAGCCCGAACCCGAGCCGGTCGTTATTGTTACAACACCTGAGCCAACACCTGAGCCAACACCGGAACCTGAACCGGAACCGGAGCCTGAACCGGAGCCGGAGCCTGAACCGGAGCCGGAGCTTTTATCTGCAAATCCGCTGACAGGCTTGCCGATGGATGAGGAAAAAATAAATAACAGACCTGTGGCGATCGTACTCAGTAACATTACCGATGCACTACCAATGAATGGTGTTTCGAAAGCCGATATCATCTACGAGTTATTGGTAGAGGGCGGTCTGACACGGATGATGGCTATATATCAAGATTATTCAATTATACCAAAGGTGGGCAGTATTCGAAGTGCACGGCATTACTCTGCAGAAATCGCGAATAGTTATGATGCAATCTTTGTAACCGCAGGTGGCAGCCCACAAGCTTATGCGGAGGTATCTGCACGCGGCATAACACATTTTGACGAAGTCGGAGGACGACGCAGGGAGATTTTTTACAGAGACCGGACCAGAATCGGAGGCCGAAGGCTGGATGGCTTACATAGCGTCGTCGTCACCGGCGAGCGTATAATAAAATGGTTCCCTGAGTATGATATCAGACTTGAGCATGAAGAAAACTACGAGCATGGACTAGTTTTCACCGATAACGGTACTCCGGCAGGCGGCGCGGCTGCTGTTGATGTAGTCGCAAGGTTTTCATCAGGCAAGTCGACCTCATTTAAGTATAACGAAGATAAGAATGTTTATCGTGTACGCCAGTTTGGCAGAGATTTCATCGACGCAAACGATAATTCACACCCCGAGTTTACTAATATCCTTATACTCAAAACATCTGTCACCGGAATACAGGGCGATTACGCAGGCAGACGAAATGTAGTGACAACAGGAGAAGGTGACGGGTATTTTGTGTGCGGCGGTAAGTATATTGAGATCAAATGGCACAGAGACAAAATAACATCCCCGTATTACTATTCGCATACAAATGGTTCCGAGCTTGAACTGGGACGCGGTAAGACGTTTATTTGTATAATACCTACCAATCAGAGCGCGACTTTCGAATAGCATCACAATCAACAAGACCACCGGCTTATGATCATCATCACCGGTGGTCTTAACTATTGTTTTCTTATGCCCAGCCGCGTAACCTCACTGCATTAGCTACCCTGTTTATTGCGATGATATATGCGGCATCACGCATATAAACTTTTCGTTCCTGTGCCAGTTCGTAGACAGCGCGGAAAGCTTTTGTCATGGCATATTCAAGTTTCTCCAGAACTTCTTCCTTACCCCAATAGTAATTCATGTTACATTGTACCTGTTCAAAATAACTGCACGTCACACCGCCGGCATTAGCGAGAAAATCCGGTAGCATGATGATTCCCCGCTCGCGGATAAGCGGATCGCAGTCCGGAGTTGTAGGACCATTCGCACCTTCAACGATTATCTTGACCTTTTCGGATAAACCCGGGAAAACTGCCGGTGTGATCTGGTTCTCCAAAGCACAAGGCATCAGTATGTCAACATCCTGATTCAGCCATGCTTCTCCCGGAAGGATCTCATAACCCAGAGCAACTGCTTTATCTTTGTCAATACTTCCATATTGGTCTTTGATGCCTACAAGCTGCGGTATATCACATCCGTTAGCTTTTTTGAATGTATAGGCTTTCTTATCCGCTTGATTCCAACAGGACACCGAAAGGATTTTTCCGCCAAGCTCCGTATACATACGCGCTGCATATTCCGCAACATTTCCAAACCCTTGTATGCTTGCGGTCGTCGTCTCTACCGGCAGCTTTATGCAGCGCAGCAAATCCTTAAGAACGTAGATACAACCATAACCCGTGGCTTCTGTACGCCCCAGAGACCCGCCCATTCCTACCGGTTTTCCTGTGATCACTCCGGGATATCGTCCGCCGGTGATCGTTTCGTACTCATCCATCATCCACAGCATACACTGGGCATTAGAACCCATATCGGGAGCCGGTATATCAATTTCATGTCCGACTTGATTCCAAATCTGTCGAATGTAACCACGGCATAGTTTCTCCAGTTCCGAACTCGATAGTTCCTGAGGGTCGCAGATAATGCCACCTTTACCACCGCCCAGCGGTATATCCACAGTAGCGCATTTCCATGTCATCCACATTGCCAGAGCTCGAACGGTGTCATCTGTTTCGTGAGGGTGAAAACGTATCCCGCCTTTTCCGGGTCCTCTGGCATCGTTATGCCGTACACGGAAGCCTTTAAAAACTCTGGTTGACCCATCGTCCATCCTGACCGGAATAGTAAAGTGTGTTTCCAGCATTGGCTGCCGCAGTAACTCTCTCATCCCGGGAGATAGCTCAAGCAGCTGCGCCACTCCGTCGAATTGTGTTTGGGCGTTTTCGTAAGGATTATAGTTTGCTTCAGACATGTTATACTCGCTCCTTTGTTTGTGGGGTATCTGTACGGTTTGCCGGACTTCTATGCTTTTCCGTCACATCCGAGTACGTTCTTGATTTTGTGTTTAACAAGATCAGTTATATTCGCACGTCCGGGGCTGAGGTACTGGCGCGGGTCAAAATGATCCGGATGCTTGGCGAAATGCTCTCTGATTCCTGCTGTCATACCCAAACGCAGGTCTGAGTCGATGTTTATCTTACATACAGAAGACCTGGCTGCTTCACGAAGCATCTCCTCCGGTATACCGATCGCATCCGGCATGCTTCCGCCATACTCATTGATAACCTTAACATACTCCGGTACAACTGATGATGCACCATGCAGAACTATCGGGAAGTTCGGGAGTCTTTTTGATATTTCCTCAAGTATATCGAACCTGAGATGCGGTTTCTGACCGGGCTTGAACTTATATGCGCCATGACTTGTACCTATTGCTATCGCCAATGAATCTACACCTGTGCGTGATACAAATTCCTCTACCTCTTCGGGGCGGGTGAATGCCGCGTCCTCTTCGGATACGTTAACATCGTCTTCTATACCGGCAAGCTTGCCAAGTTCACCTTCAACGACTACTCCCTTGTCATGCGCGTATTTTACGACTTCGGCAGTAAGTTTGATGTTTTCCTCAAAGGAATGCTTGGAACCGTCGATCATTACAGAGGTAAAACCTCCGTCAATGCAAGACTTGCATATTTCAAAATCCTCGCCATGGTCCAGATGAACACATATAGGCAGACCCGTGTCTATCTCTGCTGCTTCGATCAGCTTCATAAGATAAACATGCTTTGCATACTTTCTTGCTCCTGCTGATACCTGTAAAATCAGCGGTGCACGAAGCTGCGCTGCCGCTCCCGTGATTCCTTGAATGATCTCAAGATTATTGACGTTAAATGCGCCAATCGCGTATTTCCCCGCATAAGCATTCTTGAACATTTCTTTCGATGTGATTATTGGCATTGTATACAAACCTCCTAATACTTTCCTTTGTTTATTTCGCGTCAATAATTATACTATAAGTTTCCCAACTAACACAACATTTTTATTTTTAAACTATTTGCTGTTTGATTTTAGCCTTAAGCTGTGTTATTCTTCTTAGAGGCAGTTACTCACTTCTAATTACAGCTGCTTTAAAGATTTTAAACGGAGGTACTTAAATGTCAGAGAAACTTATCGGTGCAGCAGTCTTTGGTCAATCCGGCGGACCTACTTCGGTCATAAATGCAAGTGCTTATGGAGTTATCAGGACGGCTCTTGACGCACCGGAAATCACTAATGTTTACGGCATGGCTCACGGGATCGTGGGTATGCTCAACGATACCCTTTATGATATGGGTAAAGAAGATGCTCATGAGCTTGAACTATTATTAAATACACCATCCTCGGCACTTGGTTCATGCAGATATAAGATCAATGGCGAAGAGGATCTTAAACGCATTCTCAAGATGTGTGAGAAGTATAATATACGCTACTTTTTCTATAACGGCGGCAACGATTCAATGGACACCTGCAGTAAAATCAGCGATTATATGAACAAGGTCGGTTATGAATGCCGTGTCATGGGTGTTCCGAAAACTATCGACAACGACCTTGTCGGTACAGACCACTGCCCCGGTTTCGGCAGTGCGGCTAAGTATATCGCTACCTCTGTCGCTGAGGTTCACCAGGATGCTTATGTTTATGACACGGGTGCTATTACGATCATGGAAATTATGGGTCGTAATGCAGGCTGGCTGACCGGCGCCTCGGCTTTGGCGGGTTTGTCCGGCGCACCCCCCGATTTGATATATTTACCTGAGATTCCTTTTGACATGGACGCTTTTCTCAGAGATGTCGAAGCGGTATACAGAAGAAAAACCAAATGCCTCGTGACTATATCCGAGGGTGCACAGTATGCCGACGGCTCGTTTGTGGCACAAGCAAAAGTTTCCACAACCGACGGATTTGGTCACGCACAGCTTGGTGGTACCGCAGCCCAACTCGCCGCAGCAGTTAATAAAAAGCTCGGCGTCAAGGTTCGCGGGATCGAACTTAGCTTGTTACAGCGTTGCGCAGCACATCTTGCTTCGCAGACAGATATCGACGAGGCATTCCAGGCAGGTAAGTCTGCTGTTGAACATGCCATCTCGGGAGGCACAGGAAAAATGGTCTGTTTCACCCGCGAAAGCAAAAACGGTACATATCACTGCGGAATCTCATTCGAACCGGTAAGCATCTGCGCAAATGCCGAGAAAAAAATCCCGCGTGAATGGATAACCAAAGATGGTAACTTTGTAACACAGGAGTTCATTGATTATGTTTTGCCACTGATACAAGGCGACAATAAACGCAAACAGGAAAACAGTTTACCCCGTTTCTCCAATCTTAAGAAGATAAAAGCAGAAATTTGACAATATTATTAGGAGGGGCATTATTATGGGAATCGACTTAAAGGGCAGTAAAACAGAAGCTAATCTACAAGCTGCATTTGCAGGTGAATCACAAGCCAGAAACAAGTACACTTACTTTGCATCAAGAGCACGAAAGGACGGATACGAGCAAATTGCCGGTATTTTTGAAGAAACTGCCGAAAACGAAAAAGAACATGCGAAAATATGGTTTAAGTATCTAAATGGCGGAGATGTACCCGATACCGTCTCAAATCTGGAAGCTGCCGCATCCGGCGAGCATTTTGAATGGACAAAAATGTATGCCGATTTTGCACTCGAAGCACGTGAAGAGGGATTCACCGAGATCGCCGCACTTTTCGAGCAGGTCGCAACAGTTGAAAAGGAACATGAGGAACGCTACAGAGCACTGAAAAAGAATATAGAAACCGGTAAGGTTTTCACACGGGATGATGCTAAGATTTGGCATTGCAGAAACTGCGGTAAAACAATAACCGGGAAAAACGCACCTGATGCATGTCCCGCATGTAAGCATCCAAAGGCGTATTTTGAAATCAAGGCTGACAACTTTTAGATAAGCAGCATACGGATGCCGATACTATTTTCCGTTAAGAGATAGTGAGATGTGCCAATGGGAAATGAGCAAAAAGAAAAAATCGATTGTTTTCACTGTGTACATTTTGCCATAACATGGGAGCCAAGGCATCCCAGGTCTTGTAAGCTGTTTGGTTTCAAGTCGGCGCAACTACCTTCAATCGCTGTTGAGAAATCCTCCGGCGCTCCGTGTGAAGGTTTTGAAAGAAAACCCAATATGAAATAGAATATGTGCAATATCCAAAGAACCTTGCGGTAGTTTCCGCAAGGTTCTTTCTTTCTAAATACCCAGTTTTTCGCATCCCCATTTTGCCATTTGACTTATTCTTTTGTCCTCGTTTTCACTATTTCGCTTTATCAGTGTGTGGTATTTTGGGTCTTTGGAATTGATCATTGCTCTTAGGCTGTTACATTTCCATAACCAGAGGTTGTCTTCTCCTGCATACCAAAACCGCGGGTTAAGGACTTTTCTGTATGTTTGCTCATCCATGCCGAGAATGCTTTCCGGCTCTACGAGCTCTCCGAACTCCTTTAGCAGCGGATACTCTTCGGATTCTATGAATTTATCTTTATTCACAGGGCATACATCCTGGCAAGCATCGCAGCCATAAATCCAGACTCCCATTTGCTCTCTCATCTTTTCACTCAGAGCATCTTCCTCATCAAATTGAACACGGCAAATGCACTTTCCCATATCCATCTTCAGCTTGCCCGACAGTGCTCCCGTAGGGCAAGCTTCGATACATTTATGGCAATTATCACCACAAGCTGACAAGCTTATATTCTCCGGAGTTTCTTCAAAGTCTAGCTCCTTATCGACCAGCCATGTGTTGATTATTATATATGACCCATGATCGGCATCATACAAGAAGTTATTGCGCCCGAACCTTCCCAACCCGGCTCTTGCTCCGGCCCATCTGTCCGGCACGGGAGCTTCGATCATGTTAAGCCCCAGCACCTTCATAAACGTCTCAAATTCTGTGTTAACACGGTTTTCGCATGTGTATGATACACGATTATCAAACAGATACATCTTTCCGATATAGGGTTCTGATTCCTTTGGCACCATGTACTTGTTGTATCTTTGTGTGCATACTATTATTGATTTGGCACTTTTTGGCGGAGTCGCAAAGAAGCGTAGTTCGTCGTAGTGTTTCTTTGACTTTGGAAATAATCTTGAGCGCTCATCAAGCTCGCTTAAGTACTCGCTAAATGCTGTTGCGGGTATGATCCCACACGCAGTATAGCCAAGCGCCTTTGCCTTTTCTTTGATCTTTTTTGACAGCATAAGAAAACTCCTCTCTGTTCTGTCATTTCAGTATATCACAGTTTTCTGTCAAATCTATACAAAATACTTGATAATCTGTCTTTCGCATGACCTTTACACTTAACTGCTTTGATGTTATACTATTACAAATAAACACTTAATTACTGCAGTATTTGGGCTATTATGGGGCGTCGCCAAGCGGTAAGGCACCAGACTCTGACTCTGGCATTCGAGGGTTCAAATCCTTCCGCCCCAGCCAAATTCCTGATACTGTGTTGCGGAACAGGAGGGTACTGATATAGATAATAACAATGTGGCTAAAAAAACCGGAGACGGACATGAGATCTTCACATGGGAAACACTTGGCGATATTAAGAAAGGGCGCGCGGATCTGGGCGAGGATATGCCTGTTTTACTATACAGGCTAATGCAGTTTACAATGCTGGACGTTCTCAGTAAGGCACACGGATTGGAGCAGGCCAACGCGTATTTTAGGGATGCAGGGTTTTTAGCAGGTTATGAGTTTGCTAAAAATCTTTTAGATTTGGATGTCGACTTTGATACATTTGCCGCCGGACTGCGAAAGGCTCTGGAGGACTTAAAGATCGGTATTTTGCGTATCGAGGCTTTTGAATCAGATACCGGTAAGCTTGTGATGACTATAGCGCAGGATTTAGACTGCAGCGGACTGCCGGTCACAAATGAAAACGTATGTATTTATGACGAAGGTTTTATCGCCGGCATTCTTAATGCATATACAGGCAGAGCTTATGATGTCCGTGAGGTTGATTGCTGGGCAAACGGTGATCAAGTATGCCGCTTTAACGCGGATGTCAAAAAGTAAATGCAGTCAACTCAAATCCAAGCCGGTACCTGTTTGGAGGAAATGAGCGATTAATATGGATTCCGCCATAGAGCTATTATTTAATTACTTAAACAACGCAATATATGATCCGGACAATGCATCGCTTGTTATTGAAGATCTCCCTGAGGAGCTTCGTGAGTTTGGTAACGGTCTAAAATACTACACAGAATGTGTGATGGAAACGACAGCGCTGGCGTCAGCATTGTCAAAAGGTGTGTTGGACGGAGCTTTACCGGACCGGGGCAATGAAATTGCGGCCCCGTTAAAGTCATTGCATGCATCACTTCGTCATTTAACCTGGCAGGCAAAAAGAATTGCAGATGGCGATTATAATCAAAGTGTATCTTTTATGGGAGAGTTTTCCGATGCATTTAACCTGATGGTTGAGCAGTTAACTGAACGTGAAAGGAATCTTGAGGAGAAAATCAGGCAAATTGAGGAAAAAACAGCAGCATTGGAGCAAGGCAATCTTCTCCTCACCTCACTTATCCATTATATTCCACAACAGATTTTCGTAATAGACAGAAGCAGCCGAAATGTACTGCTCACAAATGATATTGCATTAAGTGAGATCAACCAAAACGCGGATTATCTGGAGAGTATCACTCGCCTTATATCTGACTTTGAGGATTTAAACAGCGGACTTGAAACTGTCATAGAATACAAGCATGGCGGTGAGACACGTTTCTTCCTGATCAGCAGGTTTTATCTCGAATGGCAAAGTAAGGATGCGGAAGTATATGTCATTAATGATGTAAGCGAAACACATAGAGAAATCGCAAGTCTTGAAACACGTGCTTACCGGGACGGCATGACAGATTTATTCAACAGAGCTTATGGGATGAAGACACTAAACCTTTGGTTGCATGAGAAAAAGCAATTTGCTCTGGTTTTTATTGATCTTGACAGCTTAAAATACGTCAATGATGCATTGGTCATACTGAAGGTGACATCTATATCACACGCGCCGGTGATCACTTAAGGTCGTTTTCGCCCGATGCCGTAGTTTGCCGGATCGGCGGGGATGAGTTCATGCTGCTGGCACCCGGCTTTAATTTCGATGATGCCTTTTTGAGAATGAGCGAAATCGCTCATAATCTGCGCTATGACGATTATACAAAGGATAAAAAATACACATATAATATGAGCTTCGGGATTGCAACGGTTGACAAAGACAATCGTATTTCCGCAGATGGGATACTGGGAGCAGCCGATTACAGAATGTACGAAGATAAGCACCGGAACAAAATACGATATAAACAAGCACGGTATATTGCCTCTCTCTAGCACCTTGCCTAAATCAAAGCAACAGCTAAACTGTGTGATTTTCACAGTTTCAGCTCTACATTTTCCACTATATATTCATATTGAGAAATGCCTCCGTTTAGGTGTATCATTGACCTTACTCAAATACGCCAAAGGGAGGTTTTTTGTATGGCTGTTTTAGTTGAGCTTCCCAGAGAGAAGCTTAGTAAAAGAGGCGCCGCTTCTTTAAGTGACGTTGAACTACTCCAGGCTGTGATCGGCAGCGGTGGTCGGGACAATGACTACAAGCAAATAGCAAAGAATCTTAATATAACGATACAGAAGATTGGAGCCGATAACCTGACAATAGATGATGTGAAATCAATCAAGGGTATCGGCAGCGCTAAAGCGACGGTCGTTTTTGCCGCGCTTGAGTTTTGGCGCAGAAAATTCACTAAGCAAACCGCACCACTTATTGACTCACCGGAAAAAGCTTATGAGCACCTGCATCATATAAAAAACAAAAAGCAGGAACACTTTGTCCTGCTGACATTGGATGGTGCAAGAAGGCTAATTAATAATAGAGTTGTAAGCATCGGTACACTTATGAGCTCACTTGTACACCCGCGTGAGGTTTTTTCTTTCGCAATAGAAGACAGAGCTGCTTCTATTATCATCGCACATAATCATCCGAGTGGCAGTCTTGATATCAGCGAGCAAGATCGTGAAGTTACGCGCCGTTTGCGTCAAGCGGGTGATATCATCGGAATACGGCTCGATGATCATATTATAGTAGCCGGAGATGAGTTTTTAAGCGCTTACTAGTAATACGATCATCGAAAGAACTACATAGTCAGGAATCGCATGTGACGGCGGGGCTTATTTAGCTCTGCCTCGTCCAGTTTCCTGAGTTTTTCTTTTTTTTCGACCATGTACGGAAATAGAATGTCCCATATATCGTCGATCTCGGCATCAAGGACTTCTTCATATTCAATGTTTTTTCTTACATCATCTTCCATTTTACATCACCTTTCTATTTTAGCCGTGCTATGGATCAAATAATATGGATTCTCGCTTATCTTTTGCTTACCTTTTGTTCATTTTTTGCTTTGCTATTGCTTACCTTATATCTAAATAATTTACACTAATTCTTTCTATTTGTCAAGACTTTTTTACTGCTTGTTTTTTTATGCACACAATTAAGAGTGTAAGACCGCTAAACGGGCGTCAGAAGCCTGATTTTCTGCTGATCGTGGACATCTGAGTTTCCAAGAACTTCGGGATTCTCCAGCGAGCCGACCCAACCGGAGCCATACCTTGCTTCCCACCTGGCGACCGTATCCATTCCCTTTTCAGTAAGCCGGTATTCGACATCACCGGCACTTGTCATTTCCCTTACAATGCTGCCGCGCGCAATGAAACCACCTGCCCCAACCAATGTCCTTGAGTTGCGAAGGCAAGCTTCTTCAAACTCCCGTTGCGCCATTTTACCTCCGCAGTCACGCAGGCAAGCTAAAATCGCAACAGCCCGCCCTTCTCCGATCCTGATAACTTTACCACGCACAGGCGTCTGCACAATAATTGCATCTGCCTCAACATAAGCGATGGCATTGTTTATAGCCTCACGGCTTCGCTTCAATTCTGCAAGTAACAGCTCTTTGTTGATATAAGCTCACTCCTATCAACATTGGTATACTTTTGCTTAGCATTAGTTTACCAATATTAACAGATTTTTTAAGCTTTGTCAACAGATTTGTTTTATATTTGGTTTTGTTTTGAACAACAAAGGAAATTGTGCAAAAAAAAAGAAGCCGCAAAGAGCTAAAAACATTTGTGTTTTCGGCGTGGCTATTGTATCATTGTATTAAGGATGTTTCCTGTTATCTTTAAGTTTATCCGGAGGTGATCTCTATTACATTTGTAGAGTTGTTAGCTAATGTTTCCTGGATCTCCATTACACTTTTTATTATCGGTATCGGGCTTCTCGTTGTTGAGATGTTTGAACCTGGTTTTGGCATTTTTGGAATATTAGGTGCTATCAGTCTTATCGGCTGTATCTTTGTAACAGCAAGTACCGTCACCGAAGGAATCATATTGACTGCTTTCTTCTTTGTGATCTTGCTGATTATGCTGGGTATATTCCTCTTTCTCGTTTCAAAAGGAAAGCTGCCCGGCAAGCTTGTTCTAAAGGACTCGGAATCCCGCGATGACGGCTACTCCGGAACAAGAGATATGAATGAATACCTGGGAAAGACCGGCATTGTTATAACCACTTGCCGACCTGTCGGGAATGTCGATTTTGATGGCGTCAAACTAGAGGTGGTCAGTCTTAGTGAGTTTATTGAAAAAGGTACAACAGTAGAAGTCATAGAGATTGAAGGCAACAGAGTTGTGGTCAAAGCTTTGCATCAGTGAGCTCATAAATAGATAATGACCTAATTATGGAGAGGATATTGAATATGGAACTTTGGATGATTTTCGCAATTGTTATCGGCATAATCTTTTTTCTCTGGCTGTTTTTCACTTTTATCCCTATCGGTTTGTGGATCAGTGCAGTAGCAGCAAATGTCAGGATCCGCATAGTTACACTCATCGGAATGAAGCTTCGCAGAGTTACACCCGTCAGAATCGTCATTCCGCAAATCAAAGCTGTCAAAGCGGGACTGGATCTGTCTATAAACAAACTTGAAGCGCACTACCTGGCAGGCGGCAATGTCGACCGTGTAGTTAATGCACTTATTGCTGCTCAAAGAGCTAATATCAATCTTGAGTTTGAACGTGCGGCAGCAATCGACCTGGCCGGACGTGATGTTTTGGAAGCTGTCCAGATGAGCGTTAACCCGAAGGTCATAGAAACTCCCGCAATATCCGCAATAGCTAAAAATGGTATCGAACTTATTGCCAAAGCCAAAGTAACTGTCAGAGCAAACATCGACAGACTCATAGGCGGCGCCGGTGAACTGACAGTAATAGCACGTGTCGGTGAGGGAATAGTGTCAACCATAGGCAGTGCATCATCGCATGAGGAGGTTCTTGAGAATCCTGATACCATATCGAGGATCGTTCTTGAAAAAGGACTTGAGGCAGGCACGGCATTTGAAATCCTTTCTATCGACATAGCAGATATAGATGTCGGCAGAAATATCGGCGCACAACTGCAAACAGATCAAGCGGAAGCCGATAAGCGTATCGCTCAGGCAAAAGCAGAAGAACGACGTGCTATGGCTGTTGCTGTCGAGCAAGAGATGCGTGCCGCCGTTCAGGAAATGAGAGCTAAGGTCGTAGAAGCTGAAGCAGAGGTACCAAAAGCTATGGCAACCGCACTACGCGAAGGTAAGCTTGGAGTCATGGACTACTACAACATGATGAATGTTATTTCCGATACACAGATGAGAAACTCTATTGCAGGTTCTGACGAGCAAAAGCGTCCTGAGCAAAATGTCTGATTGATGCTTATGGAAAAAAACGTTCGCAAAAAGCGTCCTCAGGGCGCTCCGCCGCGTAAAGAAAGAAGAGACCGTGTTAAAAGCACAGCAGGCGGTCATCCTCCCGCGAGTACTTCAAAAAAAGTTACTCCGGCCGACAAAAAATTTCCCGTTTATGGACACGATGTGCTTGGCATTTCACTCAATCCCGAGTCTGCCAGACAAGCCGTAATTCTTTCGGAGATTATCGGCAAACCTGTCTCAAAACGCGGCAGACGACGGTGATTTCACTCACATAAGAGACATCTTTAGACCCACCCGGCGCGGGTGGGTTTTTTCTGACTGAATATTTGTTAATTCATTATTCATAATTGAGTTATGTCAACTATTCGCTTTTTTGTGCAATATGTAACAATTCAATTGCGGGCTGTCTCACATTTTGACACTTTTTGTGATTTCCTTTGGTATCACTAGTCTCGCACACTGTGGATAAACCTGTGGAAAATGTTAAAAACTTTTTGTACTCATTAATTATGTCCCTATTTATGTAAACTTCATACTACTCACTATACGTGCCTTTTTCATGATTTTTTCGTAAGAATTGCGTAATTTCTGCGTGAGAATATGACCATAATGATAGAATTTTAATCACGATTGCATAGTCGGTCATGAATATTCATTTGCCTTATTCATTAGCCAAAAAAGGTATACAGTTTGTAATCACTTTTAATGTTGCCAGGTGCTCTGCTATGTGCTAGAATCCTTAACAGGAGGTGATGAATTTGGCGGGTCACTCAAAGTGGAAAAACATACAAAGGACAAAAGGGGCAGCTGATGCAAAAAGAGGTAAAATCTTTACCAAGATAGCACGCGAGATCATTGTAGCTGTCAAAGAAGGCGGCAATTCTGATCCTGCGAAGAATTCACGTCTTGCTGCAGCGATAGCAAAAGCCAAAACTGCAAATATGCCCAATGATAATATAAAGCGTACAATAGAAAAAGCTGCCGGCTCCGGAAGTGGGGATAACTATGAGCGTGTTACTTATGAAGGTTACGGACCGCGCGGAACTGCAATTATCGTTGACGCTATGACTGATAACCGAAACAGGATAGCCGCAGAGGTCCGCCTTAATTTTGACAAATACGGCGGCAATCTCGGAACGTCAGGATGTGTCTCCTGGTCGTTTGATCGTAAGGGTATAATCATTATTGATAATATGGACGGTCAGCATGATGAGGAAGCTGTATTAAACGATGCGCTTGAAGCCGGCGCAGATGATATTATAACTGATGATGGTGTATTTGAGATATACACGCCTCCTGATGCCTTTTCCACAGTCAGCGGTGCACTTGAAAGTGCCGGCTATTCATTTCTTTCTGCACAAATTGAAATGGTTCCGCAGAACTATATTACTTTGACCGATCCGGAGGACATCAAGAATATGGATAAAATAATCGAGCTCATGGAGGATAATGACGACATCCAAGATGTCTGGCATAACGCAGTGTTTTAGATGTCTGGCACAACGCAATATTTTAGAAGAATGGAAGTTTTATATGTTTAAACATAAGAAGGTATTATGGATCACACGTACGGCTGTTCTAATTGCACTCACTGTCGTACTTCAGGCAGTGACACTACAGCTCGGTAATCAGATCATAACCGGCTCAGTCGTTAATCTGATGCTTATCATATCTGTCATGACCTGCGGTTTGCCGACCGGACTGACAGTTGGTTTGTTTACACCCATAATGCCTACGCTTTTAGGTTTTGGCCCTGTATGGCCGATCGTGCCTTTTATTGCAGCAGGCAATATGGCCCTTGTTGCTGCGTGGTTTTTTATCGGAAACAGAAAATTTGGCATTATCTACGTTTCTTACGGGCTCGCTACGATTGCAGGAGCAACGGTTAAATTCCTTATCCTTTACTTCGGTATTGTTCGTATTGCTTTGCCCTATATACTCGGATTGACCGGTCAAAATGCTATGTCTATTTTATTCTCGTACCCACAGCTTATCTCAGCTTCAATTGGCGGAATATGCGCAGCTATACTGCTTCCGTCACTGATGAAAGCTACAAAAGCAAATCTCGAGTAACGTTACTGCCTGGGTTGAAAATTGTTGCTCATACTGTGATATTGTGCTATATTATCCACAAATCTATGTTTTATATATCATACCTTAAGGAGGACTTATTCGATGGCGTTTAACGACAACCCGTACGGGCAGCAACCGGAGCAGCCCCGCGACCTTTTCCCTTCCCTGTGGGGCAGTCAGGAGGATTTAGACAGAGCTATTTCTGCATGCCTTGCCAGGGTGTTTATGAGAATGTTTGCGGCTTTGCTGGTGACAGCGGCTGTCTCGTTTGGTATCAATGAATTTTTTGGAGCCGTGAACCTACTCGCTACAAATATGCCACTTTTTATTGGGATAATCATAGCTCAGTTAATTATTGTTATGGTTCTATCCTTTGGGGTAATGAAAATGCCTCCCGTTGTTTCAAATATCATGTTTTTTGTTTATGCGGCTACGATGGGTGTAACTCTGTCGATCATCTTTATAGCTTACGAACTCGGCACTATCTTCCAAGCATTCGCTATTTCCGCACTTATGTTTGCCGCTATGGCTATATACGGAACTATAACACGCAGGGATTTGTCCAAACTAGGCAGTCTTTGCTTTATGGGTCTTATAGGTATAATTCTGGCTAGTATCTTAAATGGGATTTTCTTCAGAAACGATACGGTCAGCATGATAGTCAACTATGTCGGAGTTCTCGTTTTCGTCGGTCTGACTGCTTACGATACTCAATACATCAAACGTATGCTTGCTGAGGCGAATGAAGCAAATCAGGAGGATGCCATAAAGAAGATTTCTGTCATGGGCGCTTTAAAGCTGTATCTTGACTTTATCAATCTGTTCCTGAAAATTCTTTCTATTTTGGGTAAAAAGAAGTAGTGTGGTAAAAGGTTCTATTGTCTTATAGTTATGCAATAAAAAACGGCGGGATCTAAATCTCGCCGTTTTTGTATTTCGTTAATTATTCTCTTCGTCGTTTGCAGGAGGCTCTTCTGTTGGGGTAGGCTCTTCCGGTACCGGCTCCATCGGTGGTGGTTCCGGTGGCGCAGGCGGCTCGGGCAGCGGAGGCTGCTCCGGTATTGGCGGCTGCTCTGTTGGAGGTGCTTCTGTTGAGGTCGGTTCCATTGGTGGTGGTTCCGGTGGTGCCATTGGCGGTGTTTCTGTTGGTGGTGGTTCTTGCGGCAATAAAGTCAGATGTGACTGTGCAGGTGCTTGCTGCGGACCGCCCGGATACTGCGGGCTCTGTGCAAACGGAGGTGCTCCCGGGTGCTGCGGCCCCGGTGCAAACGGAGGTGCTCCCGGATACTGCGGCCCCGGCGCATAGGGAGGCGCTCCCGGATGCTGCGGCCCCGGCACGTACGGCGGTGCTCCCGGATGCTGCGGCGAAGGTGCATAAGGTGAAGCCGGCGGATATTGCGGCTGCGCGTATGGCGAAGCCGGATGATATTGCGGCTGCTGTGCATAAGGTGATACCGGCGGATACTGCGGCTGATGTGCATACATAGGCATCGACCCGTCAAGTTCTACCGGGTGAATAACTCCGCTAGCCACAGCTAAGTTGCGCAGTTCAACAAAGAAACCGGCAACAGTTGTTTCCATATATGGATAGACATAAAAAATACCCAGTATACCCAAAGTAAGACCGTTGAGCAGATGCCAGCCTATAAAGCTAAGATATAGCACAAATATCTTACCTTTGTGTCCTTTTGTCATACGTTTTGAGAGTTTCAGAGCATCAGTCCCTGAAACGTTAGGATTGGAAGCCAGTATGTATGGTGTCATAGAATATGAGAGTGACTTTATAATTACCGGAATAAATAAAGTAACAACACCCAGCAACATCCATAGATATATCCACAATGTCATCCAGAGCATACCACCTAACTTACGTCCGAAATTAACTTTTAAGGTGGCGAATGGTTCAAAGATGGTGATAGACTGACCGTAGAAAACCTTAACAAACACACCGCATAGATTTACACTTAACACCAGTATTGTAAGTGACGCAAATGTTAGAATTAGACTGCTAAGGGTAGCTACTGCCAATAAAGCAATATGAGGATTATGCATAATACTGGAGATAGCTATCGGAATGTTGAAAATTCCTACTACGGCTCCCGAAATTACCATGGCTAAAAACAATACCAGTATGCTGTTACCTCGTTGTGCGGCTATTGCACTTCTAGCATAAGCTTTTATTTCCTGTCTTGATCTCATAATAATGAATCTTCCTTTCATTTATCTTACTGTATTTGGCATGCTTAACTGTATCAGTGAATATTGAATCTGTCAATGATTTTGCTCGCTTTGTAACAGCTATTATATTTTAACACCACCAAATATTATCTGCCTTAAAAATAATTCCTGATCCAGCACGAGTATATCGGCGCGTTTTCCAACGGTTATAGATCCGATTTCCTTATCCAGTCCAACTGATTTTGCCGGATTGATCGTTGCGGCTTTAATTGCTGATGTCACCGGCACACCAAACTCAACAGACTTTCGCATACAATCTGCCAGAGATGTTACACTTCCGGCAAGAGAGTTGTTATCTGTTTTTGCCGACTTCCCTACTACTGTAATCGACTGGCCGCCTAAATCATATTTCCCGTCTGCCAAACCGCAGGCACGCATCGAGTCACTTATCAGGCAGACACGGTCATCCCCAAACAGCTTAAATACAGCCCTAACAATTGACGGATGGATATGTACACCATCTGATATCAGTTCTACATAAGCTCCGCAGTCATAAGCCGCGCCTACGATCCCCGGTTCTCGATGGTTATAAACGTTCATGCCGTTAAACAGATGGGTCACATGATTTGCACCAAGCGAAAATGCCCGGGCAGCCGTTTCATAATCCGACGATGAGTGAGCAAGCGAAACGTTACAAAGGGGGGTAACTGACTTAATAAACTCCAATCCGCCTTTTAATTCAGGAGCTGTTGCGATGAGCCGGACAGTTTTGCGACTTGCCTCAAACAATCGTGTAAACATTTGATGATCCGGATCGACTATATACTTGCCATTTTGTGCACCTCGTTTTTCCTGACTAAAAAACGGGCCTTCCAAATGGATGCCGTGCAAAACCGCCTGATCCGGCTCGATAGCATCAACAAACGATGCAGCTGTTTTGCAAATATCCATAAGCCGGGCTTCCGGCAAGGACATTGTTGTTCCTAAAAAGGCTGTGACCCCACAGCCAAGCAGGTATCTCGCAATTATTTCGATCGCTTCCGGCGTTCCGTCACTGAAGTCGGCGCCCATAGCTCCATGGGTGTGGATATCTACAAGACCGGGCACGACATAACACTCACGTGCATCAATAGTATCCCGGCCATTACGGGGAAGACTATCTCCAATCGCCGTTATCTTCCCGTTTTGTACTTCAATTTCCTGTTTGCTAAAAACACCGTCGTCACCAAAGACGACCCCATTCGATATAATCATCAATTATCCTATCTTATCCTTCTGCATTCCATATAGTATCTTTTATCTCTTGCATGACCGACGGAGAAGCTTTTTCTCGGGAAGACCCCGCTCCCGGAAACCGTCTCAAAGAAATCCGATTTGTCCATTGACGGTAGTATCAACCCAAGACTATGATTTTCTCCGGCAAGTTTTTTTACCGAATCTTCACCGTGTATATAATCTACACCTGCCCCGGTTTTTTCGATATACCGGTCGATAAAATCCTGCATCATTTTAAGCATGTCTCCAATACAGTCAGCTTTGATGCCTATACTGCCGCTTTCATTACGTGATAACCAATGTATTTCATAGTCGGAACCGCGCGGCACAACATCTTCGAACTTTTTTATGAACTCCGGGGCGTTTATGCTAAACAAAACCCTATGGATCGCTTCGAAGCTGATTGCGGGATCGTAAACGTTATTGAGCTCTACAAGTGCATGGCGAGCCGGATGATTTTCTCTATCGGCACTGCTTAAGCTTTGCTTAAGTTCATCCCAATAAACCTTTGAAGCAGCCAACGAGTGATTGCCGTCACCTATTATCATCAGCAGGTCGTTTTTCTCGTGGAGCTTATGTATAGCCGTTTTTACTTTTTCGGCATTTTCTCCGGTAACTCTTCTTCCTTTTATAAAGCCTCCGCCTTCCATAAGCTCAAAATCATAAAGGAGTGGAAGATCATCAGATATTTTTGTCAGAGGTTCTACTACTGTTCTGTCTTTATCGTCAATGAAGGTAATAATATGGGGCAGTTCAAGGGTTGCGGCACGACGGACTCTGATACGCGCAGGCAGTCTGTCAAGCACAGTTCCTTCACTTGCACGAATTGCCGAAGCAGTGCCTGTAAAGTCATATTCCTCAAGGTCGACTGTTCCGACTATCCCCTTACGTAATCGACCGTCTGACTGTATCCGCTCAACGTATATGAATGAATCTTTGATCTCACGGAGAATCCCGTTATTTAAGTAATCATCCATTACGGAACTTATTTTCCTGATTTTTGATTCTTCGTCGATTTCCTCAAGATGTGCTTCAGGAATTATCATATTAAGTGTCGAAGGCTTGTCGCCTACAATTTTGCGGACAGACTCCCAGTACTTTAACTCAGAGGAAAACTGATCGCAGGCTATGACGCTCCATGCTTGTGATATGTCATTCGGAATGAGAATATCTGCCGTCGTAAAAACACTTTTCATTGCTACAAAACCTCATAAGCCTTTTTTAGCTCATTTATATACTCAGGTGTGGTGCCGCAGCAGCCGCCTATTATTTTTACTCCGATTTTTGCAAACCCGGTCATTTGAGCGGCAAATTCTTTTGCTCCGGTGTGGTATTCCCCGCTGATGCCATCCGGCAGTCCGGCGTTTGGTTTTACGATCAGCGGCAGCTTTGATGCATTTGCGATACGCCTTGCTGTTTCAAGCATCTCCAAAGGCTCCAGTGAGCAATTGAGCCCTACTGCTGCCGCGCCGAGGGTCTCTGCTGCTTCTACAAATTTCTCCGGTGTACAACCCATATATGTATATCCCGATTTTTCAAATGTCATTGTCGCTAATATGGGGAGGTTTGTATTTTCTTTTACTGCTGATAAAGCGACCTTCAACTCTTCAAGATCGCTCATTGTTTCAATCGCGATAAAGTCAACGCCGGCTTTTTCTCCTGCGACTGCCATTTCCTTAAACATCTCATACGCTCTATCGCTTTCCAGGTCTCCCAGCGGTTCAAGCAGTTGCCCTAACGGTCCAATATCAAGAGCTGTTTTTGCTTTATTGCCGCATGCAGACTTTGCTGTCGAAACTGCGGCTGTGATAATATCCGCGGGGCTGTATCCTGTCCCATCAAGATTAATAGCGTTTGAGCCAAATGTATTTGTACATACTATATCGCTCCCTGCTTCGACATACATCCTATGTACTTTCTCGACCGCATCAGGTGCAGTCATGTTCATAAAATCGGGCTTTTCCCCTGCTTTTAACCCATATTTGATCAGCATTGTGCCCATAGCACCATCGTAGAATATATACTTTCCATAAGAATCGAACAGCATTGTAATATCCTCCGTTTTATGGTAAAGTTTGCGTAGGAGTCGCAGGCTGGTTTTTAGTGTAAATATACAATATTTTATCATATATATGGAGATACATCAATGGAAGAGCTTTCAAAAAATTTCATCCAGACGTTTATAGAAGAGGATCTTGCAGTTGACGGACGGTTTGAGGGTCGCAAAGTCCATACGCGTTTCCCGCCTGAGCCTAACGGTTATTTACATATCGGTCATTGTAAGGCGATTGCAATAGATTTCGGCACGGCAGAGCAGTACGGCGGGCTATGCAATCTACGAATGGACGATACAAACCCGGTCAAAGAAGATGAGGAGTACGTTGATGCCATAAAAGAAGATATCCATTGGATGGGCTATGACTGGGGTGACAGATTTTTTTATGGCAGTGATTATTTTGATGAGACATACAGACTCGCCGTCGGTCTGATAAAAAAAGGTCTCGCTTATGTTTGTGAGTTATCACCGGAGGAGTTTAAGGAGCGCAGAGGCGGTATCGGTGATCCGGCTACTTCGCCGTATAGGGACAGACCCATAGAAGAGAGTCTTGACTTATTTGAGCGGATGAAGAACCGGGAGTTTCCTGAAGGTACTAAGACTCTTCGCGCAAAAATAGACTTGGAAAGCGGTAATTTCAATATGCGCGATCCGGTGCTGTATCGTATTAGATACGCACACCATCACCGCCAGGGTGATAAGTGGTGTATCTACCCAATGTACGATTTTGCACATCCTATTCAAGACGCACTCGAGCATATTACTCACTCACTTTGCTCATTGGAATATGAAGAACACAGACCTTTGTATGACTGGGTAATTGAAAACGCCGATGTACCCTCAAAACCACGTCAAATAGAGTTTGCCAGACTCAGAATGAATTATACAGTCATGTCAAAACGCAAGCTGCGTCTTCTTGTGGATGAGGAATATGTAAACGGCTGGGATGATCCGCGCATGCCTACTCTCTGCGGTCTGAGGCGCCGCGGGTACACTCCGCTATCAATTTTAAATTTTTGTGATCGTGTTGGTGTATCAAAATCTGATAGTATTATTGATTATGCTTTTCTTGAGTTCTGTTTGCGCGAGGAACTTAATCTTCATGCACAACGTGCTATGGTTGTCTTGCGTCCTGTCCAGCTTGTTATTACCAATTACCCTGAGAATAAAACCGAGTCGTTTGAAATTGAAAACAATCCTAATGACGATCTTACAGGTTCGCGTGATATATCCTTTAGCCGCAAGCTTTGGATAGATAGTGATGATTTTATGATCGAGCCTTCAAAGAAATATAACCGCCTCTTTGTTGGAAATGAAGTCAGGCTTAAGGGCGCTTATATTGTAAAATGTACGGGATATGAACTAGACTCAAATGGAGAAGTTTCTCTTGTTACAGCCGAATACGATCCGGAAACAAGAGGAGGTACTACTCCTGACGGTAGAAAAGTTCGCGGCACCATTCATTGGGTGGATACACAAAACGCAATAGATGCAGAGATACGACTATACGACAATCTCTTTAGCGACCCTTCTCCTGATGTAGCCGGTAAGGATTTCACGGATTTCCTTAATTTGAATTCTCTTGAGATTCTAACAGGCTGCAAATGCGAGAAAATGCTTGAGGACGCAAAAGCGCCGCAGACATTCCAGTTCCTGCGGCTGGGTTACTTTACTGTCGATAATAAGGACTCAAAACCGGGCAATCTTGTATTTAACCGGTCTGTTGCATTAAAGGACGGGTTTAAGCCTAACTGATTTTTAATAGGGCTACTGAGTTGTTTTGAGAGCTTGGGCCAGTTGGTCGGCGCAGGAGGTTTTTTTGTGCCCGCACCTGATGCCTTCAAGCTTCTCTATTGCTTCGCTTACTTTCATTCCTCTAACAAGTTCGCCAATAGCCAGTAAGTTACCGGGACAACCCCCCGTGTATATTACCTCATTGATGATTCCATCCTCAACGTCAATTTCTATCAGACTTGAGCATGTTCCTTGTGGCTTATATGTTATTTTCATTGGTATAAATCTCCCGGAAATATGAGTTTTCTTTTTTATGAGTACTTCTTTTAGCCGAATCTTCCTGTTATGTAGTCACTTGTACGTCGGTCTTTCGGGTTAGAGAATACTTTATCGTTCTTACCTTCTTCAATCAGCTCACCCATCAGCATAAATGCCACATGGTCTGAAACGCGCCCTGCCTGCTGTATATTATGTGGTGCCAAGATTATTGTAAATCTTTCCTTCAACACTGTCAAGGAGTCTTCGATCTTTGCTGTCGAGATCGGATCCAGACCCGAGCAAGGTCTGTCAAGTAAAATCACTTCCGGTTCAAGCGCCAAAACCCGCGCTATACATAATCTTTGTTGCTGTCCGCCGGAAAGACTTAACGCTGACGTTTTTTGCCTGTCTTTGACATCGTCCCATAGAGCTGCTTCTTTAAGTGTTTTCTCAACTATATCGCCTAGTACTTTTTTGTTTTTTTCGCCCTTCAGGCGCGGTCCATAAGCTATGTTGTCAAATATCGACATTGGTAACGGAGTCGGGACGTCGAACACCATCCCTACCCTACGACGCAGTTCAGTCACGTTTATATCTTGATCGTAGATGTTTTTTTGATCAAGGAGGATTTCGCCTTCCATTCTGGCTGTGGGTATAAGATCGTTTAATCTGTTAAGTGAACGAAGTAATGTGGTGATGCCGCTGCCGGCCGGTCCAAATACAGACAGTATCTCATTTGAACGTATGTTTAAATTCAGGCTGCTTATAGCCTGCTTCTTTTCAAAAAAGAAGTTCATGTTTATAATCTCTATTTTTGTTTTTGCTTTAGTTTTTTTCTGTTTTTTTTGCATTTGTTACCTCTGGGAAACTACTTGTTTTTTGCCGTGAAGCGGTTTACAAGCGCGTTTGCTACAACGTTAATGAAGAAAATCAATACTATCAGCAGTGCGGCTGTGCCATACGCATTTTCCATAGATATGCCTTCTCTTGCGAGGATATAGAAATGTACTGCCATTGTTCTTGTCGGAGAAAATAACGACGATGCCATTCTTAGTGTGCCGCCGGCTGTCAGCATTACTGCCGCTGTTTCGGCCACACAGCGGCCTACGCCAAGGATAATGCCGTTTGATATACCCTGGATCGCCGACGGGAAAACTGCTTTTATTATTGTTTGCCACTTTGTACCACCGAGTGAGAAGCTGACTTCACGATATGAGTAAGGTACTGCACGGATCGCCTCTTCGGATGTGCGGATTATGGTCGGTAGTATCATAACTGCCAATGTGAGTCCGCCGGCAATTACAGACCACCCCAGATTGAGATATATTACGAAGAATATGAATCCGAACAAGCCATATACTATTGAGGGTATGCCTGCAAGGGATTCTGCACTGAAGCGGATTATACGTGTGACCATACTTTCCCTTGTATATTCGGCAAGATAGAATGCCGTTCCAATTCCAAACGGGACCGCGATCACTATCGCGACTGCAGTTACCATGAGTGTGCCTACTATGGCTGAGGATATACCGCCTGAGCGTCCCATGTTGCGCGGGATCTCGGTGAGAAAACTCCAGTTTATCCTCGGTAATCCCTGATAGAGTATATAGATTATTATCGCGAACAAAACCACCAGCACAAAAAGTGCTGCTGACCATATAAGGATCTTTGCGATTTTTTCACTTGTCCGCGGGTTTACTCTCATTTTTTCTTCCTTGTTATATATTGTGCCGAGGCGTTAAGGATCATTATAATTATGAACAGTACTATACCTGTGGCGAAAAGTGCCTGCCGATGTGTTCCTGAGGCATAACCCATTTCTATACCGATATTTGTTGTAAGTGTCCTTACGGGGTCGAGTATGGATGTTGGTACGGCAACAGCATTACCCAACACCATTATGACCGCCATCGTTTCGCCGATAGCTCTTCCGATACCAAGTATTATGGCAGCGACGATACCTGATTTGGCTGACGGCAGAATCACGGAACGGATCGTCTGCCAATGTGTCATCCCGAGAGCGAGTGCGCCCTCTTTATACTGACGCGGCAGCGCAAGGATCGAAACCTCGGTGATACTTATGACCGTCGGTAAAACCATTATCGCCAGAATTACTGAGCCTGCCAATATGCTCAGACCAGGTCCACCCAGATAGTTTCGTATAAAGGGTACGATAAAGAGTAAACCCCAGAAGCCGTACACTACAGATGGAATTCCTGCAAGCAGTTGAATTGCCGGTCGGAATATTTTACTCAGTGTGCCCGGCGCAAATTCTGTCAGAAATATAGCACAGCAGACTCCGATCGGAACGCCTAAAATAGCTGCTCCCAGTGTGACCGTCACCGAGCCGATTATCATCGGGAATATTCCAAATTCACCATGACCGGGTGACCATGACATTCCGAATATAAAGTTAATAAAGCCTACCTCTGCGATGATCGGTAAACCATTGACAATAATAAATATTGTAATGAGTGCAAGCGCTGAAATAGACGAGAATGCCAACGCTAAAAACACATATTTTGATAAGTTTTCACGGAATTTCTTCATGCTTTGCCGCTTTTCCTCTACTAATCGTCATGTACTCCGAACTCGGGAATCAAACCTTCTTCAGACATTATTTTCTGCCCTTGCGGTGAGTGGATGAATTCAATGAACTGCATCACACTTCCTGCCGGTTTTTCCAAAGAAACAAACAGGAATGACCTGAACAGTGAATAATCGCCGTTTAATACGTTGTTGCGCGTAGCCGCCACACCGTCTATTCGCAGTGCCTTTACC
>Ga0123356_10001435_pt1 | contig 26351 bp, 24 predicted proteins | sample TergutEmb28metaG_2_FD_92546 | JGI IMG/M metagenome (GOLD analysis project Ga0123356, IMG submission 92546) | Embiratermes neotenicus P3 segment gut microbial communities from Petit-Saut dam, French Guiana - Emb289 P3 | ecosystem: Host-associated > Arthropoda: Insects > Digestive system > Gut ...
GGGCGGGGGCCCCCCCCCCCCCCCCCCGATGCTCGCCACCAGATCTTTTAGCGGCATGGAGGATACCAGCACATCGCACTCCAGTGATTTTCTCTCACCGTTTTCAACATAGGTTACACCAGTAACCCGATTGTTGTGCGTATTGATTTGGGTGACCTTGGCATGCATTTTTACACAGCCGCCCAAAGCCTCTATACGCTTAGCCGCTATTTCCCAAAGCTGGCCAGGCCCCAACTTTGGATAATGAAACTCCTCAATCAAGGAAGTTTCTATGGAGGCTTTTTCCTGTTTGTTTTTGGGCAAAACTTTTTTGAGCATATCTTTCATCACGGCGGTTATGGATAAACCTTTGACCCGCTGGGCGCCCCAGTCCGCCGACAAATCGCGTGGATGCCGCCCCCATAATTTTTCGGTATAATCTTCGAAAAACATGCCATACAGGACTTTTCCGAACCGATTGATATAAAAATCCTCTAACGAATTTTCTTCTCGCTTATGCGCAATAGACTTCATATAGCTGAATCCGGCGTGCATCGTACGAAAAAAGCCCATATTACGAAAGGTTTTCCACTTCATCGATATAGGATAATCAAAGAATCTCTTGAGATAATAAATGCGCGATATCCGTTGGCGGATCAACATCACTTCTTTGTTTTCCTCCGGGTCTGGCCCCTGTGCGGGAAGGCATCTTTCCCGCCCCAAGAGCGCATCGTCAAGGGCGGGAGCGCCCTGCAAGGGCATCATATTCTCCCACCAATCGGTCACGCGCCGATCCTTAGAGAAAAAGCGATGGCCGCCCATATCCATGCGATTGCCATGATGGCAGACTGTTCGTGATATGCCGCCTATCTCTCCACTCTGCTCCAATAGAGTGACTTGGTATTCCTTTGAACGAGATAAAAACTCATACCCTGCGGTAAGGCCGGCAGGGCCGGCACCAATAATAATGATTCGTTGCATTTGTACTTAAGCCTCCAAAACGAAAAATTTTACTCCCCTATACCCGGCACTTGCACCACATTGTCCCCGTCCATCCATAGGCGCTCCAGCTGATAATACGCGCGCTCCTCTTCGTGGAATACGTGCACGATCACCGAACCGTAGTCCAGCACGGCCCAGCGCCCCTCGCCCATACCCTCGCGCCTGCGGGGAAATACGCCGCGCAAATCAAGCTGCTCCTCCAGGGTTTCCAGCAGCGTTTTTACCTGGGGCGCGGAACGGCCCGAGGCGATCACCATATAATCCGCGATCACGGTGCGATGCCCTACCTCTAGCACCAATATGTCCTGGGCTTTTTTGTCGTCCATCGCCTTGGCGGCGCACAGGGCGATTTCTTTGGGTTCGAGCATCCTTTTGCCTCCTTATGCAGTAATAATTACGAAATGCCGATCAGGGGTAAATGCAATTTGCAGCAGGCCTTAAATCCCTCCGCCGCAGCGGTGGGGGGATTCAACCCTAGCGGTTTCCGATACCATGAATTAAGAATTACTGCCGGCCTTCAAACCAGCGGAGCGCGTCCAGCGTGTGGGTATGCAACGGGTGATTGCTTTTATGCACATATGCCACGCAATCGCGCAGGGCAAGCAGCATCGCCTTGTCCAAGTCGTCCCACACAACGGCGCGGATCGCCTGCAACGAACCGAAGGGCGCACGGGCAGGCTCAGTCATATCCGTTAGGTAGATAATCTTTTCTAGCACAGACATACCGGGCCGACCGGTGGTGTGCCAGCGGATCGCGTCCAGAATCTCGGGATCGTTTGCACCGTAATCTTGCCGGGCCAGGTAAGCGCCCACAGGCGCGTGGATCAGCGTGCGGGAATCCCAGGTCTCTTTATCCAGCCAAAGGCTCCCGGCCAACGCAAGCCCCTGCATCTGCGCAAGGGACAACCCCTTGGCGCAGTCGTGCAACAATCCGGCAAGGGCCGCCCGCTCTGTGTCGATGCGCCAGTGTTCCGCCAGCGCTCGAGCCTCCTGCTCCACATTCAGGGAGTGGATAAGCCGCGCTTCGCTCACTTGCCGGGCGAGCCGCTGTATAACCAATGCTCTTGCAGATACCCCCACACTGCCGGTGGAACCAAGGCCTCGGTGTGTTCCAGCCCCTGGCGGATCATGGTGGATGAGATGTCCAGGCCCAGCATGTGCAGCGGATGGATCACCCCGCCCCGCTCCCGAAGCCGCCTTGCGCAATCCTCCACCGCCTCCTCTTGCCATCCCGGCCTGGTGCATACGATAAAACCACACAGCGCCAAAACCGCGTCTATCTCCCGCCAGGCAAACAATTCCAACAATGTGTCCGCGCCCACGATGTAGTAGAGAGACGCCCCCGGCCAGCGCCCACGCAAGACGCGAAGGGTATCCACCGTGTACGTTGTGCCTTGCCGCCGGACTTCCAAGTCCGACACCCCAAACCCTGGGCAACCCTCTATCGCCAGCTCCACCATACGCAACCTGTGTTGTTTACCGGCCAGGCCCGCGCGTTTGTGGGGCGGGTTGCCGGTGGGCAAAAAAAGCACCCTCTCCAGCCCAAAGGCCTCCATGGCCGCCCGCGCCATGGTAAGATGCGCGTTGTGGACGGGATTAAAGCTGCCGCCCAGCACACCCAGCCGATACTCCCCGCCACGCTGCATGCTTACCCCCGCCGTTGCGCTTTTGTTGTATTATACCCTATTGTGGAAAAAAGAAAAAGGGGTCAAATGATTAAGCTGCCCTTCTCATTGGAAAACTACAGGCATCCTATCAAGAGGGGAATCCCCTATGCTGACACCCTTTGAGCAAAAAAGCCGCCTGGGCAGCGTGCTGGATCGCTTGGCCACGCGACTGCTGGTGCTGGCGCTGTGTTTTTTGTGGTTTTACAGGCTTTGGGGCATGGCGGCGCCTGCGCTGCTGGCCGGTGGCGCACTGTGCTTGTTGCTTTGGCGCACGCTGGCGCTATGGCAGAAGCGAGCCCTAGCCCACAAAGAAGCGACGCTGCGGGCGCACATCGGCGGCACGCTGGCGCTGGAAGGCCTGCTGACCTTGCAGCCCGTGGAGGCCGCGCGGCAGGCCGCCGACTGGCTGGCCTCCCGATACGATCTGGATGTGCTGGGTGATACAACCGATGGCGTGCTGCTGCGCTACGGCCAGGAAGTTCTGCACTTGATTTGTTTGCAGGGGCATCCCCAGCAGCGTACGGATGCGGGCGCGGTGCTGTGCGCCGGACGTGCCCGGCTGGCCGTCTCACAGGCGGATCGGGCGGATCGCTGCGTGCTGTGCGCCACCGGCGCCTTTACGCAGGAAGCGATGGATACCGCCGACTCCCTGGAGCCCCCGGTACGCCTGATCGACGGCGACACATTAAGAAAACTGGCCGGGCAGCTATCCCCCGCTACGGACGAGCAACTGGTGGCCATGGGCAGGCAGCAACGCAAACCCTTTGCCTGGGCCTCGCTGCGCCAAACCATATTTTCACCCAAAAAAACACGCCGGTACGCCGCTTATGGCACCGGGCTGCTGGCCTTTTTTATCCTCACCGGCCAGGTGCATTATTTGGTTCCCTCGGGGTTGTGTTGGGGGCTGGCGATGCTGAGCCAGCGGGGCAGGTACAAGCGGCAGCGGCTATAACGGCGTGAAAAGCTGGCGGGCGATTCATAATCGCCCCTACAGGAACGACCGGCTTGACCGTTGTAGGGCGCGGCGCCTCGACGCGCCGACGCAGTGCATTTAAGATGCGTTATTTGGCACGAACCACGGCGTGCCGAGGGCGTCACGCCCTACTCTTGATTCACATTGAAAGATAATCAACAATTAGCTGTGAGCCGCTGTGGAATGCCCTGCCCCGATTCACATTAATCACTATAAATCCCCTGCGTCTCCTCGGTATACGCACCACTCTCATCACACAAAATCAGCGGCGGCAACCAATGGAGCGCCGGGCGCGCCAGCTTCACGCCCTCCAGAAGGGCCAGCTTGGGCGGGTCTTGTACGCGCTGGTGCACCAGCCGCACGCGCTTGGGTTCAATGCGGGCCACGCGCTGGGCATCCAGCAGCTCCAGCAGGCGCTGGGCGGGGAACACCATGGCCAGCCGCCCACCGTTGCGCAGGAGTTTGCCGGCGCTTTCTATCACTTGAGCCAGGGTACAGCCCACCTCGTGCCGCGCCAAGGCCCGGGCCGGATCGTTATTGGGCAGGGCCGCACCCAACGGGCTGTAGGGTGGATTGCACACCACCAAGTCTGCGCAACCATAACCCAGGAGCGAGGGTGCATCCCGCAAGTCGGCCTCCAGTACCGTTATTTGCGCCTCTAGTTGATTCAGGGCCACGCTCCGGGCCGCCATATCAGCCATTTCGGGCAATAACTCGATGGCGGTGAAATTGGCATTGGTTGACCGGGCGGACATCAGCAGCGGCAATACGCCGGTGCCGGCGCCCAAATCCACCACCCGGTCCTTGGGGCGCGGGGCGGCAAAGTGGGCCAACAGCACAGCGTCGGTGCCAAAACGAAAGCCGCTTGTTTTTTGCAGGATGCGCAGGCCGCCTCGCTGCAGGTCGTCCAGCCGCTCGCCGTCCCTTATCATATTTTCAATCATATCTCGACCGGCCGCTCTAATGTTAAGTCCTCGGTGCGCACAAAGTAGCGCTCGCCAAAGAATAGAATCTCGCACCACTCGGCGTCTTTCCCCGCATAGGCCAGCACTTCGACCCTTCTGTCGGCGGGGATTCTTACGGCGGCCGCATTGTCTTGCCAATGGCGGTAACCGGAGGCAAAGAGCTGGTTGTCGCTGGGCGCAACGACGCCGGTATTGATGGGGGCATTTGTGGATGGCGAGGCCGTGGGCTGGGGAGACGGCGTAACACTCGGGGGAGGCGAAGCCGTGTTCGGAGGGGATGTTGTCGTGCCTGGTGGCGGCGAAACCGTGCTCGGAGGAGGCGAAGCCGTGTTCGGAGAAGACGTTTCCCCTCCCACCGGCTGCACAAAGTCCGCCGATACATACCCTTCGATTGTGATCCATCGGACTTTGTACCAGCCGTTCAACTGTTCTAATTGGGTGAGCCGCGCACCAAAGGGCAGGGTGGCCAGGAGCCTGGCGGATGTGCTGGGGGAAGCGCGCAGGTTCAGTGTGGAGGCGGTTACCGTTAATTCCATGCCCGAAGCAGGCGGAACCGTGGCGCCGGGCGTGGGTGAAGGCGAAGGCACATCTGAAGGCACACCCGAAGGCATATTTGAAGGCATAGGCGTCTCGCCACCACCCTCTGCAAACAATAGGAAGGAAGTGGACACAAAACCGTTCAGGCCTTGGTATCTGATAGCACACCAATCGGCGGCATAATTTACGATCTCTACCGTCGCGCCATGGGGTATGGTGCCGATCACCCGGCCGCTGGAACTGGCTGAGGCGCGGAAGTTGAGCCAGCTTGTGGGGCTTTGAAGATGTACCGTGGCCGTGTTGGGGCCCGGCGTGGGCTGCGGCGTGGCAGTCGATTGAGGAGGAGGCGTGGTTTGGGTAAACGTTAGATAGTCCCGCATCACAAAACCTGTGAGGGCGCCATACTGCACTTGGCACCACACGCCGTCACTGGTGAGCACAGTCAATTGTTGCCCATGTCTCAACTGAGCCAGAATGGGCGCGCTGGTGCTGGGCGACTGGCGAAGGTTGAGCCAACTGGCGGGGTTGGTGAGGGTTACGGTGGCGGCGCTCTGGTCTATGTCTACAGGTTCTTGAGGCGGCAAGGTGGCTTGAGGTGGGTTTGTGCCGCCGGGGGCGCCTGGCAAGTTATTCGAAAAATTATACTGCACCAGATTGCAGCCCGGATAATAAAAGCTCAGTATCTGCCGGTAGCACATGCCCTGGTTGGCCATCTGCTGTGCGCCGCGCTGACTCATGCCAACGCCGTGGCCAAACCGGCGCGTTGTTAGCACAAAGTTGTTGCCGCTGCGCTCCACGGCGAGCAGCTCGTTCCGGGTGCTGTTGATGCCCAGGCCCAGCAGCGACTTAAGCTCGCTGAAAAAATCAAAGGTCACTGTGATCGATGAGCTGCTTGCCCCCTGGGAGGGCGAGGCGGATACCGTAATATCCACCATGGTAAACACCCGTGAGGGCGCGGGATACATAGGCGTATGGGCGGTGACATTGGTAATGCTGTGGATTTGTACGTTATTGGCGGCGGTGGGCGTGCCTAGGGCCGTGAGCCTGGCGGCCACCCTGCTCCTGAGCAGGGAATCCAACGGGCCCAGGGCCGATCCGTTGCCGTTAACAATAAACGACCGGGTGCGGCTGCTGGGATTGGCCAAATCATAAGGATCGTCTTGTACGCCCAGGTAGGGGAAAGAACGGCTGCCCCAGATGTTGACAACGGCCTCGGTTTGGCCGCCGTTGGAGGCGCTGTAATACCCGCCCACAAACTGCCCGTTGTGCATGGCCACCACACCGGCTGTGGCGTTTGCCGCCTGCTCGTAGCGATCGCTGCTGGTGGTCAGGCCGCGGTACACCTGGTCGGCGGTGGTGTCCACCACATCGTAGTGGGCGGCGCGCCGGTTCATGGCCTGCACTGTGTATGTGCGGGCGGCCACGGCCTGGGCCTTCAGCGCCTCCAATGGAAAGGAGCTGCCCATCTCGTAGGGAAGCACGCCGCGTATATAATCCTCCATAAATACGTGCACGATGGTGTACATGCGCCCATTGATCACGGCAAATTCAAAGTCGCCGGTATACCAGCTATTGGGGGCGGCGGACTGGGCGATTTTTAGGCCGTTCATGCCGCTGGCCTGATGGCGGCGCAAAAAGAACCGAGTGCCCATACTCTGCCTGGAACCGTTGACCGTTAAAAAGAGCTGGCCGGATTCAAAGCTCACCCGCGCCGAGCCGCCCCGGGAGAGCATGCGCGCGGTATCGCCGTTGATGGAGTAACTGCCGTCTACCGTAAGGGTAAGGGCGGTTTGGCTGGCCAGGGAGGACAGATACACACGCACCGTGCCCGATAATGAAGTGCTCTGGGTGGAAAGGGGCGCAGGCGCAGGTTGACCCAGGGCCAAAGCAGGTGTTGCCAGGATAGCGGCACACACCAGCCCCCACGCAATTCTTTTGAGCCATCTATTTGGATTCGTAAAACACATAAGCGATATAACCTCCTGTTACGGTTATTGTATGAATTTTAACATAAAAGAAACTTTTTGTCCATACTTCTGCAATATTGTTAAGAATTTCATAGATTTTTCCCGCTTGTTTTTTGTTTCTGAATCTGCTACAAGTGAAAGGTGGGGGTGAAAACATGCGTTGCTTATTCCATTGTATTCGCATCGTATTCTTGTGTGCGCTGTCGCTAGCACTGGCGGGTTGTTCGGCATCCACGGAATCCGTGACCTACGACCGGTACGACACCAGCTTTTTTGGCACCTTTGACACGATCATCACCGTAATGGGTTACGCTAAAGACGAAGAAACCTTCCGCCAAGTCGCCAATGAAGCCCACGGGATGTTCCGGCGCCTGCACACCCTGTACGATGGATACAGGGCCTACCCCGGCGTCAACAATCTGTACACATTGAACCGGGAGGCCGCCAAAGGCCCGGTAACCGTTGAACCGGAACTGATGGACATCCTGCTGTATTGCAAAAAACACCAACCGCAAACCCTGGGCACGATGAACATAGCGCTGGGTGCGGTGCTAAAAATCTGGCACGAATATCGGGAGATTGGCCTGTACAATCCCCCCGCCGCCCAGCTCCCGCCCATGGAGTTGCTGCGTGACGCGGCCCAACATACCAACTTTGACCATGTGATCCTGGATCCCGACGCCCGCACCGTGTACTACGCCGATCCAAAGCTGCAGCTGGACCTAGGCTCCATCGCCAAGGGATACGCCACCGAACTTGTGGCTCAATGGATGCTGGATTCGGCCATGCCTTCCTTCATCGTCAACGCCGGGGGTAACGTACGCGTAGGCAATCCGCCGCTAGACGACAGACGCGACTTTTGGGGCGTGGGCATCCAGTGCCCCCGTGGCAACGCCCCCGCCGGCATTGCGGAAACCTTTTTTGTGGCCAATCTATCGGTGGTGTCCAGCGGCGATTATGAGCGTTACTATATCGTGGATGGTAAGCGCTATCATCACCTGATCGACCCCTTCACCCTGATGCCGGGCGAACACTATCAAGCCGTGACCGTGCTGTGCGAGGATTCCGGCCTAGCGGACATGTTCTCCACGGCGGTGTTCCTGTTGCCCTACGAACAAGGCCGAACCCTGGTGGAATCTCTGGAAGGCGTGGAGGCCCTATGGATCTTTCACGACGGAAGCATCGAGATGACCGAGGGCGCGCAAAAAATCTCCCGAAGTGGAGGCGCAACCTCGATCACGGGAGCACAATAGCCAAAAAAGCGGGTTGACAAACCCCTGCCCACAAGCTATGATAGGGAACGTCCCATAAGGGAGCATAGCTCAGTTGGGAGAGCATCTGCCTTACAAGCAGAGGGTCACTGGTTCGAGCCCAGTTGTTCCCATTCAACCAAGATAATCCGAACCTTATCCCCATTGGGGAAGGGTTCGGATTTGTTATATAACAAACTCCTCACGAAATAATCACTCTGGACACCTATCGTTCCGTATAACCCGCACATAGCAGCATCCGCAACATACCATGAATATTGAACACGGAAGGAGGTCTCATCGTGAATTCAATGAACCACGGCAACAACAACACCCGTCCCTGGAGGAGTAACGAGCAACAAACATCTATGGTTTCTAGCCACTCAACCGATACATATCCGGAAGCGCCTACAAATTCGTCTCTTGATCGGCCGGCCGGTGCTTGTCGCGCTGTATCCGGAATCAATCCGGGCTGCTGTACAACGCGCTGCAGTACGGCGGATGGCCAGGATTATGGACCGGCTCCTTATGTAGAAAATATCAATGAACAGACTTTGGAAAACCCTTACTTTCGCCGGGCACTATGGACTGGAAACCATCTGCAGCTGACGCTGATGTGCATCGGCCCAGGGCAGGAAATCGGCCTGGAAATACATCCCGATACCGATCAATTCCTTCGCCTTGAGCAGGGGCAAGGCGTTGCTATGATGGGGAAAACCTCCGATAACCTTGCGTATCAGAAAAATGTCGCCGCTGATTATGCAATCTTTATACCTGCTGGAACCTGGCATAACGTATTGAACACGGGAACTGTGCCCATGAAGCTGTATTCCATCTATGCGCCAACCCACCATCCTCACGGCAGGATTCATTGCACCAAGGCGGACTCGGATGCTGGCGAATAAACGCGTATCCCTAAATCCTTTATACTTTAAACCCACGCCGTTTGACGTGGGTTTGTTGATGGGCCGAAGCAGTGCTATACGTTTTTGATGCAATGGCAATGATTCAAGCTTCCGTCCCTAATTTCGAAAAGCATTTCGGCTTTACTTGCTAGTTCGTTGTTATGAGTAACAATAACGACGGTTTTTCCTGACTTGTGGATTTCAAATATGTGCTTTAATACCTCCGCTTCAGATTCCGAATCCAGATTCCCCGTCGGCTCGTCCATGAGTAGAATGTCGGGGGCATTGGCAAGTGCGCGGGCTTTGCGTTCGCTTTCTCAGCAAGCATCGATGCTTGCTGTCGGCGCCGCCCCTTTTAGAAGCGAGTTGAAGTCACTTTGGGCAATAAGCGGGCCGGCAAAAATGGAAACGACGAAACCAACAGCTACTCCGGCAATTCCCCCAATAGGAACCTCGCCGTTCAATGCGTAGCTGATGCTTAACCCGATCACAATGGAAGCAAGCACAAAAAAGAACGCTATTTTTTTCATCAAATAAACCTCTCAATAGCCGTCACGAAGCGTGTTGGGGTGGTATATGCCATATTGCTCTTTCCCCGTGTAAAGCCCTTCGGAGTACACAAACACCTCCTCCAACCCGCCAACGGCGTATGTCAGCAGCTCCTCGTCCTCGGCGCTGATGGCCGCCATCATAGCAACAAGGCATTTCTTGTGTTATGGCCAACGCAATTTAAAAGCCGATTACGGAGGTTCCAGCGTTTTTTTGCATTATATCGTCATCAATGTCTTCAGCCCACTCCTCTCCCAGTAAAAATATCCCGCATAATTCAATGTTTTCATTTCAGCTTGGATATGCTATACTCTTAAAAGATGTCCCACGCACAAATCAACCATCATTTTAAGGAGGAAAATTCCATATGAAGAGGAAATTGGCGGGGCTTTTTGTACTGATCTGGGCGCTGAGTATCGTGTTGGGAAGCGGACTGGCGGTTGCCGGTGATTATTCGGGGTACACCATCCGCGTCTACTCGAATTCCAACTCGACCGAGCGGGCTACTTGGTTGGTCCAAGAAGCCGCCAAAGCAGGCTTTACCCTTTCAATGGACGACAACAGCATCATCTCCGGCGACACCACCGTCATCCAGGCGGCCAACGAAAACAAAGATGGCGATATCCTCTTTGGCCTGAATGAAACCCGCTGGGGACAGGTCGTCGGCGGCACCTACGAAAACCTCTCGCTTGTGGATTGGACCCCCACCTGGGCGGATGAAGTCGGTGAGTATAAGTACGATGGCAAGGCTTATGGCCTGGTTATCCAGAACATCCTGATGCTCTACCGCAACGACGAGCTGGGCACCAACGGCGAAGCGCTGGTCTTTGAGCGCTGGTCGGATTTGGTCGATTCCGGCTATACCTGGTACCGTCAGGGAAGGGTTGGCGGCACAACGAACTCAAACATCAACAACTCCATGCTGCATGCGTTTGTGGATCCGGCGTCCCCGGCGGGCGGCATTTCCGTGGACGGCTGGAAGACACTCTGGAAATACTGCGCCAATGGCAACTTTACCGGTGATGACTATGGCTTTGATCCGCTGAACAGGGGCGATGTGCAAGTTGGCACATTCTACTCCTCCTCACTGTACGGCAAGGTCGACGCTGCGGCGGAAAGTTCCAACACACCGTTGATTGGTGCGCTGGAGCCGGAAAACTGGGCGCTGGTGGACATTGCCGAAGGCACCTACTACATCGCCGAGTATCTGGGCGTCCTTGACCGGGCAAACCGTACCGACGAACAGACAGAGGCCGTTAAGGCCTTCGCCGAATGGTTCGGATCCGCCGATGTGCAAGCCGCATGGGGAGAAGAGTTTGATTCGTATCCCTGCAACGTCGTTGCTGCCGGCATGCTCTACGCTGAAGTGCCGCCGATTTACGCGTTGCGCAATTTCGCCAAGGCTCCCGTCGAAGGAACGGATATGAACTACGCGGAGTATGTGGCCGCCCATGCCAGCCAGTGGACCAACATCTTAACGAACCTTGGTTTCTTCTGGGCCGACATGAGCGCACCCAATCCAGAGCCGGACTGGGATAGCTTGGACTGGGCGCTGTTGACCCAGCCTGCCCAATAATAGACCCAGCACATTTTCTATAGCGAGCCGGAAACCGGCTCGCTATATTCATACATGCCATAGCAAAAATGGGGGCCATAGAAGAATGGTTAAACTTAACGACATCGTCGTCAAATTCGGGGATTTTACCGCGCTGCATCACATCAACGTGGAGGTAAAGGAAGGCGAATTTTTTACCTTCCTTGGGCCGTCCGGCTGTGGGAAAACAACCACTTTGCGCACGATTACCGGGTTTATCGAGCCGGCACAGGGCACGGTCATCGTCCAGGGCGCCGACATCACCCATGTACCCATTGAGGAGCGGAATATCGGCATCGTGTTTCAGAGTTATGCCCTGTTCCCAACGATGACCGTGTATGACAACATCGCCTTTGGCCTAAGAATCAAAAAGAACAAACGGCCCGATGTGGACCGAAAAGTGCGGGAGATTGCGCAAAAGGTGGATCTCAGCGATGAACAGCTACAAAAGGCTGTATCCCAGTTATCAGGCGGGCAACAGCAACGGGTGGCGATCGCCCGCGCACTTGTCAACGAGCCGGCCATCATCTGTATGGATGAGCCGCTGTCCAACCTGGACGCACGGTTGCGCGTGCAATTGCGCAACGAACTCAAAAAGATGCAGCGGGATTTTGGCATCACAACCATTTATGTTACTCACGATCAGGAGGAAGCGCTCACGCTGTCGGACCGCATTGCTGTGTTTAACGACGGTTTTATCGAGCAGGTCGGCACACCAAACGAAATCTATAATCACTCAAACAGCGAGTTTGTCTGCAATTTCATCGGCGATATCAACCGCTTGGAAAGTGGAATCGTTGAGAAGATGATCAAGGCTGGCGCGGCAATCCGCAAGGAGGAGTACAACTACATCCGCCTGGAACGCGTCCATGTCAACGAGCCGCCCCGCGATGGTTTGCTGATACTGGATGGCGTGGTGAAAAGCCAAGAATACTATGGCTTGTATATCAAGTACACCATTGATGTGAAGCATCAGATTGTGCGTGTCATTGAGAAAAACGACGGCGTAAAAATATATGATCCGGGGGAGACCGTCAAAATCTGCATAGATCCGGTGGATGTGATGGCCTATCCGCATGGGGATGTATCAGGGAGGGATGGCAATGCATAGCATAGCGAAAAAAAGGCTGCGACCCGAGTATCTTTTTCGCGTATTCGGCATTGCGCTTTTTGTCTATCTGCTCCTGGGTTTCATGATTCTTCCATGCCTAAATACGTTAACGAGCATCTTTACCACAATAAACGGAACCACGGGCAGAACGGATCCTTGGGCCGTTATCCGGTTTTTCTTTGCGGGGAACATGAGCGCATATGTATGGAATTCGTTAAAACTAGCGCTCTACTTGGTGGTGACCGTGAATGTGGTGGGCGTATCCATCGTATTGCTGACGGAATACTTCGATATCAAGGGCGCAAAGTTTCTGCGCGCGGGCTACATGACGACGATGATCTACAGCGGCGTTGCGCTGGTAACGGGTTATCTGTTCCTTTACGGCAGAGATGGCATGCTCACCACAACGTTGGTCAACGCGTTTCCCGGCTTAAATCCCAACTGGTTTTCTGGCTTCAACGCGGTGATGTTTACAATGACATTCGCTTGCACCAGCAACCATGCGCTATTTTTACGCAATGCCATCCGCGGCATAGATTACAATACTGTCGAGGCGGCGCGCAATCTGGGCGCAAGGCCCTTGAAGGTATTGGTGAAAGTCGTATTCCCCACCCTCATCCCAACGATGTTTTCGTTGACGGTGATGACCTTCATCACGGGCTTGTGCGCGATGTCTGCGCCTACACTGTTAGGGTTTGACTCCATCAACCCCGAGATTGTGCGCCTGGCGGGTTCCTCGGTGGCGGATGAGGCGTTCCCGCAAGCGCGGGCCGCGCTCCTGTCGATCATCCTGGCCATGTTTACGATCGTTTTGTTGACCGTGTTGTCATCCTATGAACGCAAAGGGCACTACTTGTCTGTTTCTAAAACAAAAGCCAAGTTAGTCAAGCAGAAAATCAACAACCCGGTGGCCAATGCGCTGGCGCACGCGTATGCATACATCCTATTCATCATCTATATGACGCCGGTGATCATGATCGTCATCTTTTCCTTCCAAACATACGGCGCCATCCGCATGAAAACGCTGGATCTATCAAACTGGACACTGTTGAATTATTTCGGGCAAGCAGACTATTCCTATCTAACATCGCGGGGCGTATATAGGGTGCGGGAAGGTTCGATATCCGGGCTGTTCTCAAACCAATCCATGCTGGAAGGAATCCAATTAAGCTTTGTCCTCTCCGCGGTGGGGGCGGCGCTGGCCTGTGTGATCGTTGTAGTTGCGTGCAATTACATCTTCCGCCATAAGAAGACAGGTGTCATCGTTGAATATAGCTTGCTGTTCCCGTGGCTGTTGCCGACTATTTTGATTTGTTATTCCTACCGCACCTATTTTAACAGTGAATCGGTTGGGTATGTGTTCAATACCAACCTCTACTATATGGAGCGCGTTCGCATCTTGATTGTGATCGCGTACGCGGTGGTCAAATTGCCATTTTCTTTGCGGATGATCAAGGCGGCATTCTATGCCATCGACGAGGAGCTGGAGGATGCGGCGCGCAACCTGGGCGCAAGCTCACTGGTGGCTTTTCTGCGTGTGAAGCTGCCGATTATCCTGCCCAGCGTACTGGCGGTTTTTGCGCTGAACTTTAACTCGCTGTTCACTGAGTATGACATGTCCGCCTCTTTTGCCAGTTCCTATGGCAGAAGTTATGCAATGGTCATCCAAAGCATGACTGCGGATGAAGGATTGTACGGCTACAACATCAATGCTTCAGGGCGGCAATGCGCCTCGACTGTGTTCATTATGGTTGTATCGGGTATTATCCTGTATCTTGTCTACGGCGTGGGCGCACGTGATCTGGGCGAGCGCCTTGAGAGCCGTGAAAGACGACGAAAAAGATGGAACCGAATTGTACGAAGACCCTTAGGGCATAAGCTACAGAAAGAGGCGTAAAGGCTTACTGAAACGGGGCTGCCTCTCTAGGAATTTCTAGGGAGACGGCCCCTTTGCCCTACCTCAGGATTTCCGCCCAAACTGGGGCCAGCTTAACTGGCGGCTTTCTACGGTACCGTCGTTTTTTTCTACTTCAAACACCATTTCCTTGGATACGGCGGCAACAGCGCCCAGGGCGGTAACGGCCAGCACCAGGGGGCTGAACAGCAGCACGCCAATGCCCACCACACCCACGGTGGCCGGAACCTCAATCAACACTTTCTCTGCGTTCTTGAGGCGCACTTTGGTTACGTTTCCTTCTTGGATGATCTTTTTGATCTGCTCGATCACATTGCGCACGAAGTTCTCGGATTCTTCTTTGTCTTGCTTGCCACTGCCAACAGAGGCCTGCTTTTCCAGGTTGATCAGCGCTTGGGTTAAGTCGCCGTTTGTGGCGTCCAGCGCTTCTTTTGCCTGGGCATACGTAACATTCAGGCGCTCCCGCAAAGCATCGATTTTCTCTAACTCGTTCATGATTCTATCCTCCGTTCATTTTGTCCTGGGGCAAGTATAACACCGCAGGACAAAGCAAGCAATGGCTTTCGATTAGATTCACATTGATGCACGATTAGAATAGCCGCGCTACATCCTCCACCCTTCAAGAATACGCAACAACCCTTCCAAAAATCCGGGAAGCAGCACATCTTGGCCCGCCACCAGGGGCAGGCGGGCTACTTCCTCATCACCCCGCATCACAATGGCCTCCCCCAAGGGAGCACCCTTGCGGATGGGCGCGTTGACGCTGTTGGGGAGCACCGCCTCCAGCCGCAGGCCCTTTTCCTCTCCCCGGCGCATGAGCATGGCCAAGTCGCGGCCAATCACGGCATCCACAACCTCCTGGGCGCCCCTCCGCACAGCCACCTGCATGCCGATGTGCTCGTCCAACGTGCCCACTTGGGCCAGCTGGTAGTTGGCAAACCCATAATCAAGCATGTGCCGCGCCGAGTCGAAGCGCGCCTGGCTGCCGGAGGAGCCCAGCACCACCGCGATCAGCCGCAGATTGCCCCGCTTGGCCGTGGCGGACAAACAGTAGCGGGCCTCGTTTGTGGAGCCGGTTTTGTAGCCGTCGCAAGAATCGTAGAAGCGCACCAGGCGGTTGGTATTGGTAAGATCGGTTACACGGCCGCCCTTGTGGGTGATGGTGTCGAGCCAGATGGTGCTAAAACGATAGTACTGGGGATGGCCGTCCAGATGGCGCGAGAGCTCGGCCACATCCCGGGCGGTGGTGTACTGGCCCTCGGCGGGCAAGCCGGTAGTGTTTACATAGCGGGTGTTGGCAAGGCCCAGCTCCTGGGCGCGGGCATTCATGCGCTGCACAAAAACTTCTTCCGCGCCGGAGATGTGTTCGGCCAGGGCCACCGAGGCATCGTTGGCGCTGGCCACGATCACGGATTTAAGCAAATCTTCCAGCCGATAGTATTGGTTGGCGTCCAGCAGGGCTTGGCTGCCGCCCATGCTGCCGGCACGCTGGCTGCACAGCACCTGATCCTCCAGGGTGACATCGCCGGTACTCAGCGCTTCCAGGGTGAGCAATATGGTCATCAATTTGGTGATGCTGGCAACGGGCCGGCGTTCATCGGCGTTGATGGCAAATATGACACGCCCGGTGGACGCCTCGATCAGTGTGGCGGAAACCGCATCGATAGCAACCGAAGGCGCAGATTCTAACGGCTCTTCAGCCAGGGCCCCAAGGGGAACCAAACAAACCAACATCAACGCAAAAACCAGCGCAAAAATCCTACCGAATTTCATAACAAAACCTCCCACAGGCTGATGGTGGAATCATGCCCAATGGGAGGCTGTATCATGCGGAGGACTGGCTGGCGTTATAGTTTGGCAATCACCGAATCAAGCAGCGCTCTAAAAGCGTCTTTTGCTTTTTCGCCGGTTTCCATCACTTCTTCGTGGTTGAGGGGTTGCTCTAATATACCCGCCGCCATGTTGGTAATGCAAGAGATGCCCAGCACCCGCTGGCCGCCGTGCCGCGCCACGATCACTTCGGGCACGGTGGACATGCCCACCGCGTCGGCGCCTAAAACGCGCAGCATACGAATCTCCGCCGGGGTTTCATAGCTGGGACCGGACATCTGGGCGTACACACCCTCACGCAGGGTAACACCGTTGGCTACACCGCATTCCAATGCCAGGGCCCGCAGTTCCGGGTCAAATGCCTTGGACATGTCCGGGAAACGTGGGCCAAACGCGTCCAAATTCGGGCCAAACAGGGGGCTGACGCCGGTCATGTTGATACAGTCGGTAATCACCATCAGGTCGCCGGGGCTGAATTCGGTGTTCACCCCACCCGCCGCGTTGGTAATGATCAGGGTTTTTACGCCCAGGGCTTGCATCACCCGCACCGGCAGCGTCACATCCTGTAAGGAGTATCCCTCATAATAGTGAAAACGGCCCCGCATCATGGCTACGCGTTTGCCGTGGAGCAAACCGGTGTGCCATTCACCGGCATGACCAATCACGGTGGAGGCCGGAAAGCCCGGGATTTTTGTATAAGGCAAAACCTTGCTGTTTTGTAACGCTTGGGTGTACTCACCCAGCCCGGAGCCCAAAATCACGCCGATCTCGGCGTCCCCGCAGGTTTTGCGGATGGTTTGTGCGGCATCCTGAATGCGCTTTTCCATAAAGAATCCTCCTTGGTTTTTTATCGCAGCAATGGGAGCACCGATGTACCGGCAATTGCCTGATCTTGCGGTACACCAAAAAACGCCAGCGCCGTGGCAGCGATGTCGGCAAATGTATCCCGGGTACCCAAATCCACGCCGCCCCCAAGGGTTTTCCCGTATACGATAAGGGGCGCGTACTCCCGGGTGTGATCGGTGCCCGGATGGGCGGGATCGCAGCCATGATCGGCGGTAAGCACCAGTAGGTCTTGTGCATTCATACGTGCGATGATGCCGGGCAATGCGGCGTCAAAGGCGGCCAGCGCATCATAGAAACCGCCGGCATCATTGCGGTGGCCGTACAGCATATCAAAATCCACCAAATTGGTGAAGATCAGCCCGCTAGAATCCCGCTCCATGGCCTCCAACGTAGCTTGAATGCAAGCCGGGTTGCCGGAGGCGTGATTGGATTTTGTAAGCCCACGATGGCAAAAGATATCTTCGATTTTGCCCACGCCATAGGTAAGCAGGCCCGCGCCGCTCAACGCATCCAGCAGGTTAGGCGGGGGCAAAAGGGAAAAATCCTTGCGGCGGCCGGTGCGTTTAAAATCGCCGGGCATGCCCACAAAAGGGCGGGCGATCACCCGGCCTACCGCCAGCGGGCCGGTAAGCATATCCCGTGCGATTTCGCAATAACGATACAGTTCTTCTATGGGGCAGATGGCTTCATGGGCGGCGATCTGAAACACACTGTCCGCCGAGGTATACACGATGGGTTTGCCGGTGGCCATGTGCTCCTGGCCCAGGCCCTCTAAGATCGCGGTGCCCGAGGCCGGGTAGTTGCCCAGTGTCTCTTGGCCGATGGCCGCCTCGTACTGATGCATAAAGCCTGCTGGAAAACCGTTTGGGAACACGGGGAATGGCTGGTCCAGCACCGCGCCGCAAATTTCCCAATGGCCGGTGGTGGTGTCCTTGCCCGGCGAGCACGCACGCATTCGCCCATAACAGGCCTCGGGCGATTTGGCCGGATCAGCAAGGCCGCTTCCTTCGATATTTGCCAGGCCCAACCTCCACAGGTTTTCCAGCTTGGGTTTGTGGGCCAGTACGTGCTTAAGCGTGTGGGCGCCGGCATCGCCATACTGGGCGGCATCTGGCAGCGCACCCACGCCCACGCCGTCCAGCACGATGAGGAGGAGTTTTTTGTGCATGTGTTTGTTCCTTTCCGGCTGCATAGGTAGCGGCGGGACGCCAAGGGCGGCGTCCCCTACAAGGTTGCGGCCAAACGCTTCCGTAGGGGCGGCCCTGTGTGGCCGCCCGCAGGTTGCGCAACCGCCCATGAAACGTCCGGGCGGCCACATAGGGCCGCCCCTACGTTGTTACGGCGACATATTTTTGCATCATGCTAGCCGTTCTTCTCCTAACCCCTATCCCCTAATCCCTAACCCCTACTTCGCCGCATTCCGTACGTATTCAGCCAGCATGGCAATAAATTCCCCGTTGGTGGGTTTGCCCTTTTGCGGATCCATGGTGTTGCCAAAAATGTGATGGAGCGCATCCATATTGCCCTTGTTCACCGTGCTTTCGATGGCGTGGCGAATGGAGCGCTCCACGCGGCTGGGCGTGGAATCAAAAGACTCTGCCAGCATGGGATACAACCGCTTGGTGATGCCGCGCAGCAGGGAGATATCCACGCTCACCATGTTCACCGCCCTGCGCAGGAACATATATCCCTGGATGGCGGGCGACATGTTGATTTGCCCTAGCATACCGGTGATTATCTTGTCCCTTTGCTCGAAATGGATGCGCGTCATGCTGCACGTTTTGCCCGCCATCAAATCCTGGGCGCGCCGTACCAGCACGTCCATGTCAAAGGGCTTGAGCATGTAGTAATCCGCCCCTAGCGAAAGCGCCCGGGTAGCGATCAGATCCTGCCCCAGCCCCGATAGGATGATCACCCGGGGCATACGCTCCAGGCGGCTGGCGTGAAGCTGCTCCAACACCCCCAAGCCATCCAGGTGGGGCATGATCATGTCCAGTATCAACAAATCGGGCAATAGCTGTTCTACCATTCGCACGGTGTCCGCGCCGTCGTGCACCATGCCTACCACTTCAAACGGCTCCACCGCTTCCAGGCTCTTTTGTAAGATATCACAAAAGCGGCGGTTATCATCGGCGATGAGTATGCGGATGGGCGTATCGTCCATTGGCTTCCTCCGTCGGTGATTGTTAAACCGCATTATTCGACGGAAAAGCGTCGTTTCCCTCCAAATCTGGCTTTTTTGATACTAAGCAGCCTTTTCCCCTATGGTTTCTTCCAGGGTTTGCTCCAGCATCCAGTCGATATACATGCCGTAGCCGTGGGTGGGATCGTTCACATACACATGGGTCACCACGCCCACGATGCAGCCGTCTTGCAAAATCGGGCTGCCGCTCATGCCCTGCACGATGCCCCCGGTTTTGCTCAACAATTCCGGATCCGTTACCTTAATCACAATCCCTTTTTGCGCGGCCTTGCTCTGGGGCGTGCAGCGCACGATTTCAATATCGTACTCATGTGCCTGGCCGCCCTCTACGGTAGAAAGGATGGTGGCCTTGCCGGGATGCACCATGCTCCGGGCGCCCACCGGCAGCCCTTGGGGATACAGCGAGGCTTCAATAGGTTTACCCATGGCGCCGTAAATGCCAAACACATTGTTTTTGCTGATGCTGCCCAGCACGATCTTTTCCTTTAAAAAGGAGCCTTTGAGCTCACCGGGCTTGCCCCGCTCCCCGCGCAGCACATCCACCACCTGGGCTTGCAGAATCTGCCCCTCGGCCACGGTAAGGGCCATGCCGGTATCCACATCGGTGATGGCGTGGCCCAGGGCGCCAAAGGAACCGTCTTTGGGATCATAAAACGACAGGGTGCCCACGCCTGCGGTACTGTCCCGCACCCAGATGCCCAGGCGGTAGTTGCCGTCCAGCCGGTCGATGGCGGGGGACACGTCAAAATGCAGGCGCTGATCCTGCCGCTCCACGCCGATGCGCAGCGGTTTTGCGCCGTTTTCGTTCACCACCATGGCCAGGTGGGATGCGCTTTCAATCTGGGCATCGTTTACGGTGTGGATCAAGTCGCCCGGCTTGATTCCGGCTTGCCGCGCCGGGTTGGGCTCCTGCCCGCCGGACAGATCCGACGTACCCACCACCAGCACGCCGCTGGTTTGCAGGGCCACGCCAATGGCTTGGCCGCCGGGAATCAATATGCGCTCAGGCTGCACCTGCACCTGTATGTTTTTGACGGGCAGCAAACCCAGCAGCGAAAAATGTAGGCGGGATTCGCCTGTGCTGCCGGGGGTTAAACTAATGGAGGTGCGCATGGCATCCCCAAGGGTTTCGTCACCGCTGGCCAGCACTGCCGCGCCGTCTTCTTCCACGCTTACATTCAGCGGGATGCCCAGGTTGAGTTGGTGCTCCTGGCCCGGCGTCATGTGCAGCACGTCGGGCAGCGCGCGCATGAGTTGCACCGGTGGGGAATAATTGATTCCGATGACCAATAGGGATAAACCGATTCCGAACCACCGCTTTACGTCAAACCGCCTGCCATTTTTGCGCGCCATGCCGCCATCGACCCCTTTTTCATGCATTCGTTCAAATCACATGTTGCGCAAAATTGGGGGCCAATATGCTGTTAAAGGCTGCATGCGTGCAAAAAATTAACTATTTGCTATATCTGTTCGAAATCAACATGCCAACCACAATCACAATCCCGCCCGCAAACGCAACAGGCGACACGGTTTCATTGAGCCATAGGAAGGCAATCAACGTGGCCACAAAGGGTATTAGATACAAAAACATGGTGGCGTTGGCCGTGTTTTTTGCCTTGGAAAGGGCGTATGCCCAGGCTAGGTAGGCAATGGCGGCCGGAAATACCCCAAGATACACCGTCACGAGGGACGCCGCAAGGGGCGCGCCCGGCATATCTTTGATCAAACCCGGCAAAAACACCAGCATACATAACGTGCCAATAAATATAGGATAAGCCGTGGCCTCAAGGGGCGTATATTGTTTCATGAGTTGGCGCTGGATGATCACATATACGCTTGTGGAAAGGCTTGCCGCCACCAGCATCACCACGCCGATGTTCATCACAAAACCGCTCATTTGGCTCAGGGCAATCAGAACCAACCCGCAAAGGCTCACCAAAATGCCGATCCAGCAAAACAGCTTGACTTTTTCCTTCAAAATAAAAACCGAAAGCAGCGTGGTGTATACCGGGGCCGACGAAATCAAAAAGCTGCTCACCCCCGACGGAACCATGTCCGTGCCGGTGTTAAAAAGCCACATATACAGAAAAATGCCCAGGAATCCCCCAAGGGCAAACAAGGGGAGGTCTTTTATTTGGGGGAGCCTTGCCTTTTTGATCACGGCGGCAATAGCAAGGGTAAACGAAGCCACCAGAAACCGAAGCAACATGATGGACTGGGCCGAATAAAAATCCAGCAGGTATTTGACGGCGGGAAAAGCCGACGCCCACAAAAACACGGTGGCCAGCGCGGCAACCGTGAGTTTTGCTGTTTGTTGTTTCTCGCTCATTTATACCCGTTCCATTTCGATTTGTTCTCCGCCTACCTGCTGCCGCCTTTCTTCCTCTTGCACGCTGCCCGCTTCTTCCATAAAGGAACGAGCAGTATCGAAATCGAGGTACACCGAGGCAAAACGCAAGTAAGCCACCCCGTCCAGCTTGCGCAGCCTACCCATCACCATCTTGCCGATATTTTCGGTGGTGATCTCTTGCTCCAACAAATTGTGGACCTCCATCTCCACCTCGCGCACCAGCTTGTCGATCACTGCCGACGAAACAGGCCGCTTCTCGCAAGCCCTTTGGATGCCACGGCGAATCTTGGCCGCATCAAAAGCCTCGCGGCGGCCATCCTTTTTGATGGCCATCAGAACCACAGTATCCACCTTTTCGTAGGTGGTGAACCGCCGGTTGCACTTCTCGCATTCGCGCCGCCGCCGGATCGCGTTGCCCTCTTCGGTGGGGCGCGAGTCCACCACGCGGCTATCCGTGCAGTTACAATACATACACTTCACTTGCAGGCATCCTTTCCAACATAACCATAAAAGTAATGGGCCGATATTGATTATATACACTTTTTTGCGATCCGTCCAGCTTTTTTTGCTTTTTTCCCCCCAAGAGCCACAATCTATAGTATAATTGACCCGAATGAACCCATATACCTGGAGGTGCAGGATGCGGACATTGTTGTGGGCTATACTACTGGCAGTGTTTCTTGGCGGGGCAACAAGCGCAGCAGCCGAAGAAAAGTACGAAACCACCCCGGCCATGTTCCGCATAGGCCTGGCGGTTACAGAACGTGTGAACGGCGTCCCAAAGGCCGAACTGCCTCGAGGGGAAAATAAATTCCGTTCGTATGTCCGAAAGGAGTACCTGATCACCGCCAATCCCCGCATCAACGAAACGGTGGCGGCAATCGTGGATGCATTTGATGCACGTTTATCCCCCGAGATGCGCGAGGAGGAGCATCCTTCTTCCCGGTATTCGAGCCGCCTAGACATCGAAACAGTGTACACGATCTCCGGCAACACGGTAAGCGTGCTGGTGCTGGCGCGGGAAACCTTCCGCAGGCAGCAGTTGCGCTCCCCCTTTCAAACCGGGGTATATGATTTGGAAACCGGGCAGGAAATCTATTTGACCGATCTGTTCCTGGCGGACAGCCCGGCGTGGGCGGTTTTGGCCACGGGCGTAGAGCAGCAGCTAGGAGCCATGTTCCCGAACGAACCACGCCACCCGGAATCGATCAAACGCTTTGCGAATCGAGAGGCTTTAGAACACGCCAGCTTTACCCTGAGTGGAGGCGAGCTGACGCTCCACTATCTGGCCAGCGATATCTACCCCGGGAAATCCAATGTATTGCATGTACGGTTTTATTACCCGCAATTTGTGGGCATGTGGACCGATGTGGGGCAAGCGGCCACCGACAATTCCAAATGGAAGCTCATCGCCTTAACTTTTGACGACGGCCCCAACTACACGGATGTGGGCGTTGGCGGCAGCAGGTGGGCCCTACCCAAATTTCGCGCGGCGGGCTGGCGGGTGACCTACTACATTTGGGGAAAAAACATCATTGAGCATCCCGATGTGCTGATGTCCCAGGCGGACAACAATCATTCTATGCAAAACCATAGTGCGGATCATCCCCGTGGAAGCGAAGTAAAGACAGAACGAGCCCTGGAGAGGCAGGTAAACCCGGTTAACGACAATATGGCGGATACGATCGGCCCAAGGCCCACCACCTTCCGCGCCCCCTTTGGCAGCACCGATCCATGGGTGAGGCTGGGCATCAACATGCCGCTGATTCAGTGGTCTATCGATCCCAAGGATATCCGCGCCGAGCCCAGGACAATCGTAACAAGGATTAAAAAGCAACTGCATGACGGCGGCATTGTACTGCTGCACGATACGCGCAAGGGTACGACAAACGCCATTCCCTTGATTGCGCAAATGTTGCTGGACGAGGGGTACATGACCGTTACTGTGGATGAATTGGCGGCCATCAACGGGATAACGTTGTTGCCCGGCAGGGTGTACTACCGATTTGGGCCGGAGGAATAAATGTAGCCAGCCCGCCAGATGGCGGACTGAGGGAAATTACCAGCAACTGTCCCAGTCAGAGCAACAGCGGCGGCGCCGCCGCCGATGCCGGCGGTGGCCGCAAAACTCGCATTGCCCACACCAGAAGGGCGTACAGCGCCTGCAGCAGTCACACCAGAACCATGACATGCTATTCAGCTCCTTTCGTGCACAATATGAGAGGAAGGCCTCTCGTACATAGCATATGCCCGCAACGGAATATTGCGAATGGGTGCTGCCGCGAGGCAAGACTTAACGAAAATCTCTTTGTGGGGTTAATAATTTTATGTTATAATCCGAATCATAGCGTTGAAGCGATAAAGGCAGGAACTCATGTAGGGGCGATTATTAATCGCCCGAGAAGGCTGGCGGGCGATTAATGATCGCCCCTACAAAGGAGCGGCAAGCTTGATAAAGCGAGACACTTTTGACTATACCGAATGGCAGCGCACATTGTGGCAAGAAAAAAGCATTGAAGAAATCCACACGCTTGCAGAGGAGTATGCCCATGCAAATCATCGAAAAGAGCTTTGAACCCCTTCAAACAGAACTGCCGGACGCGTTGCGTAATCCGCCCCGGGTGCCTTATGTTGCCTTCAAGGCAATGGCGCGGGCCAATCTGGCCAAGATGCGGGCCGGAATGGGCGGGAATTCAAAGGATATCGTGGGCCAGCCTGTCTCTACCCGCCAGCACGTGATCGAGGGCCATGCCGGGCCGGTAACCGTGCGTATCTATGCGCCGGAAGCCAAAGCAACCGCGTCAAGGCCTTTGTTGGTTTACTTTCACGGGGGCGGCTGGTTCGGGGGCACCATGGAGGCAGTGGAGGCCTTTTGCCAGGCGGTGGCGGATCAGGCGGATGCAGTGGTGGTCAACGTAGGGTATCACCTGTGCCCCGAACACCCCTATCCCCACGGCTTGGAGGATTGTTATCGCGCTACACTTTGGGCGGCGGGCGATCCCGACTTGGGCATCGATCAAAACAAGGTGGCCGTGGGCGGCGATTCCGCAGGCGGCAACCTGGCAGCCGCAGTTTCTCTGATGGCGCGGGATCGGGGAGCGCCCGCCATCAACAAGCAACTGTTGATTTACCCCGCAGTAACCCTTCACGATTTTGTTTCCCCCACCGGCGAGCGAGGCGGCGCCTTCGGCAGGCTGCTCACCGACTGGTACTTGGCCGGCGCTACCAAAACAACGGATCCATACGTGTCGCCGATCCTTGCGCCAACCCTGGCCGGTCTCCCCGCAGCGCTGGTGGCGGTTTGTGAGACAGACGGGCTAAAGGAACAAGGCGTTGCCTATGCTCAAAAGTTGGCCGATGCCGGTGTAGAGGCCCGGTGCTTGCTGTACAAGGGCGCCGATCATGCCTTTATCGACAACACCGGAACCCAGCCGGCAGCCAACGATCTAGCAGAGGAATCGGCGCGATTTCTGCGCGGGTTGTGATTTGCGCCGTCACTTTTTCCCATTCGCCACCGCAACCGTTGACAAGCGCGCCCTCCGCTGTTAAAATAACTGTATCGTTATAGCCTTTTTTGTAGGTTTTGCATGGCGTTTCGGTAATAAAAAGGAGGAAACTTTGCATGCGCAAACGCTCAGTGGCGTGCCTTTGTTTGTTGTTGGCCGCGGTCATGCTGCTTTCCGCCTGCGATGGCATAGGCGGCAACCCGGCAAACACCCCGGTTCCAAGGATGACCGTTGAACCACTCCCCGTTGAGCAGGATCCCGAGGATTTGGACGGCGGCGATTACGATGACTATGATGATTACGACGAACACAACGATTATGATGATTACGACGACTATGACGCAAGCGCGGGCGTTGCCTTAGGAGGGCCCGGCCTGCCCGTGGCCCCAGAACCCACGCCCACCCAGCACCAGGCTCCCCGCGTTACCCTCGATCCCTCGGAGACCCCCATCCCGGTGGATCCCCTCGACAAGCCCACCCAGGTTCCCCTAAACCTCTCTTATGTGAGGTACGAAAGCTCACCCATGGGCATCTCCTTTGACCGCCCCGCAGGCTGGCGGGAAGACAATCCCGCCGACTCCAACGTGCAGTTCATGGAGCCGGAGGGCGCCGCGCGCAACGGCTATCGCGCCATGCTCACCGTGCGCGTAGCGCACAGGGGCTCCAGGCAAGAGCGGAGCCAGGCCAGGGCCCTGCTGGAAGAAGTGATGGAAGAGATGGGTGGAAATGGCTTGTGGAGCGACTTCCGATATACCTCTCCTCCCTCCACTGCCAGCCTAGGCGGCGCAGGCGGGTATCACACCTATTATTGGGCCACATTCAACGGACTCCCGGTCAGGGGCCGCATCATCGTGGTAGCACGGGGAAACGCGCTGTACATGGTGCGTCTTACCAGCACCGCTGAGTTCTACGAGCTGTATGAAACCATCTACCGCAAGGTGCGCGACACGTGGAGGTTTCATTAAAAAAATATCCACCAAAGACTATACTTGAACAGGAGTGACACTGTATGCCCATTACCCGGACTCCCTTTGGCGTTACCAAGGCCGGTAAGCGGTGGAGCGTTTCACCATGACCAACAGCAACGGCGCGGCCGTTTCGGTGATCACCTACGGCGGCGCGCTGGTCTCCATCTTGGTGCCTGATCGTTATGGCGTATTGGGCGATGTGTGCTTGGGCCTAAACAGCGTGGCGGACTACGA
>Ga0123356_10001436_pt1 | contig 26347 bp, 20 predicted proteins | sample TergutEmb28metaG_2_FD_92546 | JGI IMG/M metagenome (GOLD analysis project Ga0123356, IMG submission 92546) | Embiratermes neotenicus P3 segment gut microbial communities from Petit-Saut dam, French Guiana - Emb289 P3 | ecosystem: Host-associated > Arthropoda: Insects > Digestive system > Gut ...
GCACCGAGCGCGGTCCTGGTCGGCTCGGCGCTTGACGTCTTCTACCGCGGCGCGGGCCATCAGCTCTGGGAGCGAACCGGCACGCCATCCGGGCTCGGCCCGCCGCGGCGACTCGCCCAGCTCGGGCCGGTGGGCGCGCCGGCAGCGGTCGCGCAGCCCGACGGCGTCATCGACGTCTTCTGGCGTGGCGATGGCGGCACCCATCTCTGGCACGCCCAGTACATCCCCGGTTCCGGCTGGGCGGGACCGCAGAACCTGCAGGGCCACCTCGCGAGCGACCCCTCCCCGGTGGTGACGCCGTCCGGCGACGTGGAGGTCTTCTGGATGGGCGCCGACCGCAACCTGTGGCGCGTCGTACGCGGTGCCGTGTCGGGGACATGGGGCAGCACGCAGGATCTCGGCATGGGACCACTCGGCAGCGCGCCGCAGGCGGTCGCGCTGACCGGTGGTGACATCGACGTGTTCTGGCGGCGATTGACACAGCCGCGCTTCATCGAGCTGGCGGTGGTCCGGCCTGGCGCAGCCAAGAGCGTCCCGACCCTCCTGGGCGGCGCGCTCGGCCGCCTCCAGCCGTGGCCCGTCGTTGCGGCTGACAGCGAATGGCTTGTCTTCCAGGGCCATCTGAGCGGGCTGCGGCAGGTCCACCCCGGGACGAACGGCGTCTGGACTGTCTCGGTCTGGGTGCGGGGAGCGGCCGGGCTGCGCTCCGGGCCGTTCGCAGCGGCTGGGCCCGTATCCGCGCCGCTGGAGATCTTCTGGACAGGCACGGACGGCTCTCTCTGGGTGGAGCAGTTCACCCGCGCTGGCGGCTGGAGCCGGCCGGTGCGTCTCCCTTAACTCTGATCACTCGAGGTCGCACGCAACCGGATGGGTAGGACGGCATTCTGTGGACTGCCAGGCACGGAGGCCGGAGGTTTCGCGCGAAGCTCCCGGCCCGCTCACGTACTCTGATACCTGTCTGTCGCACTAATACCTGTCTGACGCAGCTCCGCTCGCCCGTCAAGCTAGGAGTCTGATGGCTTCCGTCCCGGACAAGATCGCTGATGCTGCAGTCCGTCTCCTGCCCGCGCCGCTTGCGCGCCGGCTTGGGGACGAGGGGTCCAGGCGGTTCGTCCGGTTCGTGGCCGCCGCCCTTGCTGCGGTGATCACGAGCCAGATCGTCCTCGGTCTGCTGACCGGGCCCATCAACCTGAGCGCGGGCGCCTCCGGTGTCATCGCGGCCATGGTCGCCGCTCTCGTCAGTTATCTGATGAGCCGCTGGGCGTGGGAGCGCAAGGGCAAGCCCGACCTGCTCCGGGAGACGCTGCCGTTCTGGGTGGTGTCGCTGGCAGTGTGGGCCATCCTGGGAGGGACCTCGCACTTCGCGAGTGTCTGGGCGCATTCGATGGGTTACACCCATCTCAAGAAGCACATCGTGGTGCAGGGCGCTTACTTCCTTATGAACTGTCTCACGTTCGTCGCCAGGTTCCTGCTCTTCCACTTCGTGCTGTTCGCCTCGCGGGACCGCCGGGCTGCTCTGCCGCTGCCGGAGGAGCTGGCGCCCACGCCGGCGATGCCCGGTGTCAGCGGGGAAACAGGACCCCTTCGCGTGGTCAGCGGCGACACAAGGCCGGGCCGAGGGCCGCGCCGGTAGGCGCGAGCGCGCCGATCTCGATGGGACCGCCGGCCGGACCGGCCTGTGCGATGCTGGAGTGCTAACCAGCCCGGTGAGCAAAAGCGCCGGGCTAGCGACTGGTTTTCCGCTGGCGTAGGAGGTCGGCTGCGTGGTTCGGCCAGAAACTGAGCCAGCGGTCTCGAGTTCGGTCGCCGAGGAGTCCTACCGGATCCTGCGATCGAGGATTGACCTGTCCCGGCTCCCGAGGTTCAGCCGCGACGTCACCGAGCGGGTCATCCACGCCAGCGCGGACTTCGACTACTCGACCGACCTGGTCTGTGACGAGGAGTCGCTGGCGGAAGGCGTTGCCGCGCTCGCCGCGGGCGTACCCGTGGTGGCCGACTCCGCGATGGTGGCGGCCGGGATCGTGGCCAGCCCGGTGATCTGCAAGATCGGTGAGTCCCTGACGCAACGGCTGGCTAGGACCGCATCGATCAGCAGGCCCGCGGCCGCCGTCCGGCTGGCTTTCGGTGAGGTAGGGCCCGGCGCCGTCTGGGTCGTCGGCGGCAGCGCCGCCGCCCTGGCGGAGATCCTCTCCCGGGGCGTCGAGCCTGCCTTCGTGGTTGGGCTGCCCGCAGGCTTTGTCGGCGCTGCGGACGTCAAGGATGCCTTGCGTGCTAGCGGGCTGCGGTCTTTGAGTAACGTCTCGGAAAAGGGCGGACCGGCAGTCGCGGTAGCGGCGTTCAGCGCCCTGCTCCAGAATGCCCTCGGGCTGGCTGGCTCGCGGGCGGGCTGGGGTCCCGACGCCGCAACCGCGGTGGCGCTGGCTGACGACGACATGGGCTGGTGACGGGCACATGCTGGACGATCTCATCGGCACGATCCGGCCGCTCGACGCGACCGCTCAGGAAGCCGCGCGCCAGCGGCAGGCCCAGCTCACGAAGCCACCGGGCTCCCTCGGCGTGCTGGAAGACCTGTCCGTGCGGCTGTGCGGGCTGGCTGGTCGCTGCCCGCCGCCCATGCCCGAGCCGGCCGCGGTGGCTGTGTTCGCTGCCGACCACGGCGTGCACGCCCAGGGGGTTACGCCCTGGCCGCAGGAGGTCACTAGCCAGATGGTGGCCAACTTCCTGGCCGGCGGCGCGGTCGTCAACGCGTTCGCAGCTCAGGCCGGGGCCGAGGTCGTTGTGGTGGACGTCGGCGTCGCCGCGGACCTCGACCAGGTGCCCGGGCTGCTGCCGCGCAAGGTGGCCAGGGGCACCGCAGATTTCACGGCGGGCCCGGCCATGACGCGCGACCAGGCTGCGGCCGGGCTCGACGCTGGCATCGAGGTGGCGAATGACCTCGTCGCGGCTGGCCACCGGTGCCTGCTGACCGGCGATATGGGCATTGCCAACACGACTGCGTCGGCGGCCCTGATCTGCGCCTACACGGGTGCGGACGCCAAGGCGGCTACCGGTCGCGGCACCGGCGTCGACGACGAGACGCTGGCCAGGAAGATCAGCGTCGTGACACGCGCCCTGGCGCTGCACCAGCCGGACCCGGCTGATCCGCTGGGCACCCTGGCCGCCCTCGGCGGGTTCGAGCACGCGGCGCTGGCCGGCTACATCATCGCCGCCGCCTCGCTGCGAGTCCCCGTCATCCTGGACGGGGTCATCGCGGGCAGCGCAGCCCTGGCGGCGTGCGCGCTGGCTCCCGGCGCCGCGGCCTGCCTGATCGCAGGCCATCGGTCGGCCGAGCCAGGCCACGCGATCAGCCTGGCGCACCTCGGACTGAGGCCGCTGGTTGACCTAGATCTCCGGCTGGGAGAGGGAACAGGCGCACTGCTCGCGCTGCCGATCGTCCAGAGCGCGGCGAGGGCCATCCGGGACGTGGCGACCTTTGATGCGGCCGGGGTGACCGAAAAATAGCCCTGGCCCTGGCCCTGCCCCGTGGTGCAGTCCGGGTGGGCTGCGGGGCCGGGCCCTGCGACCCCGTTCCCCCCTGGTTTGCAGGAACGCCGGCACGGTAGTTACCCGCACATGTGCGCACGGTTAGGGTCACCTTGTCTGTCTTCGCGCATTGTTACCGGTAGCCTTCCCTATCGGCGCACAATTACCTCAAGACTGGATACCCTCACCCCAAGATTGACAAGGCGGTCTCCGCGATTGACAGTCATGTCGTGTGATGAATCCGGCTCGGCCGGCCGCCCGGTGGTGCCGGAGGGCGGCGAAAGCCGACGGTCGCGGCTGGCGGACAGGCGTAACCCGGCGCGATCACCTCGCGTCACCAGGTAATGAATAGCGACGCAGGATCCTGACAATGTGGGATACGGCTGGGGCGGGAGACCCGGAAGCATGACCGAAGGACAGGACGCGGCCACGGCCCCCGGGCCGATGCGCGGCGACGGCCGGGGCGCTCCGGCTACTCCTGGCCGGGTGCTTGCGGGTTCCGGCGTCGGTCATGCCGCTGGTGCGAGTGCGGGCGTGGAGGGCCGGGGTACCGGCTGGCCAGGGTACACGGCTGTGCAGCCGGGCAGGACGGCTCCGAGCTCGCCCGGCTGGCCAGGCCTGCGGCCGGCGGGACGATCCGCTGATCGGTCGCAGCCGCCTGTCGGGCCGCCGGCATCATGGTCGGTGACGGGTTCTGGATTCGGGCGCGAAGCCGAGGACGACGCGGCAGACGAGCCGTTCGCCCGCGTCGACGCCAGGCGGCTCGAGGCGGCGCTGCTGAAGCTGCGGCATCCGATCGTGGACGTGCCGCTGCTGTTCGAGGCGCCCGGCGTGGTCGAGGCGCGAGCCGAGCGGGTCAAGATGCTCGGCCAGATAGACGACTATCTGCTGCCGCGCCTGCGCCAGTCCGGCGCGCCGATCCTGGTCGCCCTTGTCGGCTCCACGGGGGCGGGCAAGTCGACGCTGATGAACACCGTCGTCGGGAGTCAGGTCAGCGCCACCGGCATCCGGCGGCCGACCACGAACAGCCCGGTGCTCGCGTGTCACCCCGACGACATGCGGTGGTTCGCCGAGAACGTCTTCCTTCCGACGCTGCCGCGGGTCCGGCAGCAGGGGCTGGCGATGCCGGGCCGGGACGGGCTGCTCGTCCTCGCAGCGAGCGAGCTCATGCCGCAGGGCGTGGCCATCCTGGACACGCCGGATATCGACTCCGTGGTCGAGGCGCACCACGAGTTCGCCCACCAGTTCCTCGACGCGTCCGACCTCTGGCTGTTCGTGACGACCGCCCGCCGCTATGCCGACGCCGCCGTCTGGGAGATGCTGAAGGACGCTCGCGACCGCGGGGCTGCGCTCGCGGTCGCCCTGTCCAGGGTGCCGCCGACCGCCGCAGGCGAGCTTTCTGCCCACTTCGACAGCATGCTGGCTGCCAACGGGCTTGGCGAAGTTCGCCGGTTCGTCATCCCGGAGACCATCGTCACTGAGTCGATGCTGCCGGCACAGGTTGCTGCCCCGGTGCGGGCATGGCTGACAGACACCGCGCGCCAGGACGACCGTCGCGTGGCGGTGCTGACACAGACGATGTCCGGTGTGCTGGACACGTTCCGCAGCCGGGTCCCCGCGCTCGCCGATCACGTCATCGAGCAGCTGGCGCTCCGCCGCCGGCTGCGGCAGACGGTCGAGGACGCCTATTCCGCTGGCCTGGAGCAGGTTGAGGAGGAGACCAGGTCCGGTGGGCTGCTGCAGGGCGAGGTGCTGGCCCGCTGGCAAGACTTTGCCGGAACGGGGGACCTGCTGCGGAGCATCCAGGTTCGCCGCGGCCGGGTCGGCAGGCAGAAGAAAGTGCGCACGCCGACCAGAGCAGGCGCGCTTAGGGAAGCCCTGCAGGCCAGCCTCGAGTCGGTCGTGGATGCGGCAGGCGCTCGGGCGGCGGAAGACGTGGTCACCAGCTGGCAGTACCAGCCAGCCGGCGAGAGCCTGCTTCGCGGCCTCGACGCGGCGGCACACAGCCTGACGGCTGACGGCGAGCCGGATGAGGATGACTTTGTCGCCACGGCGCTCGCCGACCTGGGTCTGGCCAGTGCTCCGGAGCCGGGGAACGCGCGGCCAGACACCGCGGCTCTGGCTAGGCCGACCGACGAGCTGGCCGAGGCCGCGGCCGCGGTCGTCAGCAGCTGGCTCGATCAGGTGCAGGAGCTTGTCCGGGCCGAGAACGTCACCAAGCGCTCGATCGCGAGGGTGGTTTCCTTCGATGAGGAGTCGCTCGCGCTCGTGCTGACCATTGGCCTGCTCACGCCGGTGACGGACGGTGAGGACGCCGGGGACGACCCGGATGCAGCGCCGCAGCGGCTGCTGGCGTCGCTGTTCGGTGCGGGGATGCTGCGCGAGATGGGCGCGCGCGTGCGGCTGGACCTGCGCGACCGGGTGCGGGAGCTGTTCCGGGCCGAGGCCCGGCGTTATTTCGACATCGTTGACTCGGCAGGGGTGCCGGACGAGACCGCGGCAACCGAGCTGCTGCAGGCCGGCTATGCGCTCGAGAGTGCGCGATGAGCGCGACGCTGATCGCGGATATCGGCGACCGCTCCGACCGCACAGAGCTCTCAGCACGGCTGGCGGCGCTGGATCAGATCACTCAGATCGGCGCGGCCCGTACCGGGCCCGACGGCTTCCGCGAGGAGCTGGTTGCCGAGGCGGCCGAGGTCCTCGCGAGGGCCGGACAGCGCCTTCGGCTTTCGGCCAAGCACACGGTGGTGTCGCTCGCGGGTGGCACTGGCAGCGGTAAGTCGTCGCTGTTCAACCGGCTGGCCGGCGCAGACTTCTCGACGGTGGGCGTGACCAGGCCGGTGACCCGGGATTCACACGCCTGCGTGTGGGGGATGGCCGGCGCCGGGCCGCTGCTGGAATGGCTGGGCATCCCGCGCCGGCACCGCTACGCCAGGGCGAGCGCGCTCGGCAGCGGCGAGCAGTCGATGACCGGCCTGGTGCTGCTTGACCTGCCCGACCACGACTCGGTGCTGGGTCACGCGACCGACCTCGTGGACAAGCTGGTCGGGCTCTCGGACGTGATGATCTGGGTGCTCGACCCGCAGAAATACGCCGACTTCGCGGTGCACCGTCGATTCCTGGTTCCGCTGGCCGGGCACTCCGAGGTGGTCGCCGTCGTGCTGAATCAGTGCGACCTGCTGACTCCTGGCCAGATCGAGGACTGCGTGCAGGACCTGCGCAGGCTGCTCGACTCCGAGAACCTGCACGACGCGCAGATCCTGGTGACCTCGGCGAAGACCGGCGAGGGCATCGAGGAACTGCGCAAACTGCTGAGCGAGGCGGTTACCGCCCGGCGGGCGGCAGCCGCGCGGATCGCCGCGGATGTCGACAAGGTCGTGGCAGGGTTCGAGCCTTACGGCGAGCGGGTGCCAGCTGGCGATCAGGACTCGTCGCCGGGGGCGGCAGAGGACGCCGACGAGGAGTTGCCCGACGGCACTGACGGGGAGCTCGGCGCAGCGCTGGCCGAGGCTGCGGGTGTGCGTGCCATCGGTGACTCGCTTCGAAGCGCCCGTGAGCTACGGGCCGCGGACTACGTGGGCTGGCCGGTCAGCTGGCTGGTCGAGCGGCTCACCAGCCCCAACCCGGCGCGCAAGGTTCGGCTTGGACGGCTGTGGGACCAGCTGCGCGACATGAGCACGGGACCGTCCGGCGCCCAGCAGGCCGAGATCGACAACGCGCTCACATGGGTGGCGGACAGCAGGGTGCCAGAGCTGCCACGGCCGTGGTCGCGTACGGTGCGGGCGGCGCTGCGGTCCAGGGCCGAGGAGATTCCCGGCGCTATCGGGGACGAGATCGCTGGTGCGCTGCCGGCTGCTGCGGCCGTCGACCGCTGGTGGCGACTGATCGGAATCTTGCAGGGGCTGCTGCTCGGCTGCGTGCTCGTCGGGTTTGCGTGGCTGGTGGCCCTCCTGGTCCTCGCCGTCGGCAAGGTTGACTCGGGGGTCCCGAGGCTCTTCGGAGATCCCTGGCTGCTGCCTTGGCCGGCGGCACTGATCGTGGTCGCGCTGGCGGGCGGATGGCTTTCTGACCGGCTCGGCAGCCGGGCCGTCAGCGAGGCAGCCGAGCGGGACACCGAAGAGCTGCTGGACGACATATACCGCCGGCTCACCGTCGTTGCGCACGACCTGGTCATCGTGCCTGCCGAGCGTGAGCTCGACGAGCTGCGCCTGTTCCGGACGGAATTGCGAGTGGCGGCCGGCGGCTAGCTCGCCTGCTCGGATCCCGTGCGATCGCTGACTGCTTGCTCGTGCTGTGGCGGGTAGCGCGCTGGCGGGATGGCCGGCTGACGGGTAGGCCGCGGATCGTCGCAGATTCGGCGCGTCCCGCGTTGCCTGCCATCCACAGGCTCGCAGTCGCAGGTGAGGTTGTGCACAGGTCGCTCACGCTGGCTCCCCGGCTTCTTGCTGAGGACTGATCCTGGTCCGGGGTCGGCGGCGCAGCTCGCCGGCCTGGCGGCGAGCGCTGAGTCGCTCGTCTCGAGCCGAGCCAAGGAGGCAACTGATGGCAACCAACGATGCTCTTTTCAGCGTGACCGGCTACGTCGCTACCCAGCCCAAGAAGGGTGAGACGAAATCAGGAACGAAGACGCTGACGTTCCGGATCGGCTGGACACCGCGCGAGGTCAGCCGGCAGACCGGCGAGTGGGCAGACCTCCCGAGCTCGTTCGCGAGCGTGACGTGCTACCGGAAGATCGCCGAGAACGCTGCCTACTGCTTGCGCAAGGGCGATCCGATCGTGCTCAAGGGAACTCTGCGCGTCCGCGAGTACGCCGATCAGGCCGGTACCCGGCGCAACTCGGTGGACGTGACGGCGGATTTTCTCGGGCACGACCTGTCGAAGGGGACGTCGAACTTCGCCAAGCAGTCCCACAGCGCGCAGCAGACCGCGGAGGAATACCAGCTGTCGCAGGAAGCCAACGGCGTTCGGCTGCCGGGCGATGTCGCGGCGGCACAACTGCTGGACGGGCAGCAGCCTGCAGAGATTGAACCCGACGAGTACGGGCCGGAAGCCGGAGCAGACGCTCTTCCTGATGAGGGGGCGGACCTGGGTCCTGTGGCGGAGGTCGGGCCGGATCGCGACGACATCGAGGACGCGGCTGGCGACGGGCCGGACATGCCGGTCGAGTTCGGCGACTCAGAGGCAGCCAAGTCACGCGGCCGTCTCCGGAAGGCCGAGCCGGTCGGGGCAGGCGCCTGAGTGGACGGCAGTGCCTGCGGTCGCGCCGGGCGGGCCTGGCGACGCCGCAGGCACTGCCACCCGGCTGCGCCGGCAAGCCGGGCCCGCTAGCCTCGCTTGCTCGGGCCCGGTGAGCGCGGCGGTACCGGTCAGCCAGCCGGTTTAAAGCCCTTGGCGGAGGCCCCTACGCTGGTGACATGCCGGAGTTCATCTACCAGATGAATAATCGGGGTATCAGGTCCTGCCGGACGGTGCCGGGAAAGACGAGAAAGTGCAGGTCAGGCGGCCTGTAGCGTGTCGGCCCGTGGGGACGGCTACCGGTCCGTGCCGGGAAATCGTGTTACCAAGCGTGTTACCACGGGCCGGGACAGTGCCGCCTTCCGTTGCGCGTCATCGCCGGCGCGGTAGACGTCAGGTGGAAGGCCACCGGCAGCGGCTACGGTACGTGCATGACTACCCAGCCCGGCTTAGAAGGCTGGCTCGGCGACGTCCGCGCCGCGCTCCTCACCCGTGACCACATCTCCCGGCAGGCCGCCATCACCATGGCCGTGCAGATCGCCGACCGGCTCCATGTCCGCATCGAGGACGGCGACTACCCACCAGGCACCCGGCTCCCATCCGCAGCGGCGCTCGCAGGCATGTTCGGCGTCCACCAGGACACCGCAAGGCAGGCCCTCCGGTCACTGGTCACCGAGGGAGTGGCGGTCTACACCCACGGGCTCGGGCACTTCACCGCGTAGCCGGTCAGCGGCCCCGGCGGCCGAACCGGCGCGCCTTCACATCCTCCCCCCGCTCAGCCTGCCGCCGAGCCTTGTCGAGGACGTAGGCGAGCATCTGCAGGATGACCTCATCAGGCGCCCCGTTGCCGGTCTGCTCGGTGACGCCGACGTCGCCGATCTTCACCCCGATGCGCCAGCTGTACCCGGCCTGCTCGATGTCGCGGGCGCTGACCCGGCCCCGGATCTCCGGCCCGACCATCTCGACCGTCAGGCCCAGCGTCTCGCCCGGCCGCTTCACGCTGCTGAGATAGTCGGCGCAGATGCTCACGTAGTGAGCCCGCAGGCTGAGCGGGTCGTCGCTGGTGGCAGCCATTACGACGAGGTGCCTGCAGGCCGACCGGCGCGACGGCGGCGGCGGGACAACCGGTAGCTCCTGACCACGCCGACAACAAAAGTCACGATGGCCGCGCCCGCGCAGTAGCTCAGGAAGTTGGCTAGTGGTCCCCGGACGTCGTTACCACCACCGAGCGCCACCACCAGCGCGATGGTGATCCCGGATGCAGCGGCCCAGCACCATTCCTGCAGATGGCTAGTGGGCGGCCTTCCGTAGCGGCGAGGTCGCCTGGGCTCCTGCGGGGTCACCGGTAGCCGCCAGGCGGAGGGGGCAGGCCGCGGTCATCGTAGGCAGACGAGGCGTGATGCCCGGCCACAGTCACCGGCGGGGACAGCGCCACGCGACGCCGACACCACAACCGATAGCTCCTGACCGCGCCGAAGGCCACGGTCATGACGGCGCAGAGGACCCACCAGGTCACCATCTGGGCGAACGGATCGGGGTTGTAGCCAGGCCAGACTGTCGCGATGCCAAACCCCAGCGTCCCTCCCACCGCGATGGGCAGCCCGTTGTATACGGCGGACCGGTGCCAGACCTGCGGGTAGGTCGTCGGCTGCTCTTTCAGCAGGCGCATGTAGCGGCGCAGTCGGCCGGGTCGCGGGGGCATCACGGCAGCGTAGATCGGCCACCCGGCCACTGACAACATCCGACCGCGGTCGTGAATCAGCGTCTGGCAGCGAACGAACGGGCCAACTCCACCAGCTCACCCCGCGGTATTAGCCCGAACGGATCCGAGGTCAGCAACTCAGCCGCGACCTCACCCGGCACCGCCGGCCTCGGCTTGCCCTCCCCGCGAACATACGCGGCCTGCTGGTGCGCCAGCGCGCATGACCGTGAGCACCACACCCGGCGTCCCTTCGGCAGCCGGGCACCGCAACCCGCACATGACCTCACAACGTGATCATCGCGCCAGCCGGTTGCCGAGCGGCTCGGCGATGACGTGAAGACGGTCCTAGACGTCTACACGCATACCCGGCTGGGCGACGACGAGGCCGCAGCGGAGGCTTTCGGTGCGGGGCTGGATGCCGAAGCAGGGCGGCTGGCCGGCGAAGATGTTACCAGCGGTGTTACCACGGAGATCGCCGAGCTGGATACCCGCAGGTCAGCGCAGGGAGAATAGGTTGCCCGAGTTTATCTACCAGATGAGTCGTGTCCGCAAGGCGCACGGCGACAAGGTCATCCTCGATGACGTCACGCTCGCGTTCCTGCCGGGGGCCAAGATCGGCGTCGTCGGGCCGAACGGCACCGGCAAGTCGACGCTGCTGCGGATGATGGCGAGCGTCGAGCAGCCGTCGAACGGCGAGGCCCGGCTGATGCCCGGCTTCACCGTGGGGCTGCTGGACCAGGAGCCCAAGCTCGACGAGTCCAAGACGGTGCTGGGCAACGTCGAGGAGGGAGTGGCCGAGACCAAGGCTCTGCTGGACCGCTACAACGAGATCGCCGAGCTGATGGCGACGGAGTATTCCGACGAGTTGCTGGCCGAGATGGGCGTACTGCAGGAGCAGCTTGACCACAAGAACGCCTGGGATCTGGACAGCCAGCTTGAGCAGGCCATGGACGCACTGCGCTGCCCGCCGCCCGAGGCGGATGTGGCCGTCCTGTCCGGTGGCGAGCGGCGCCGGGTGGCCCTCTGCAAGCTGCTTCTGTCGCAGCCTGATCTGCTGCTGCTCGACGAGCCGACCAACCATCTGGACGCCGAGAGCGTGCAGTGGCTGGAGCAGCATCTGGAAAAGTACCCGGGCACTGTCGTGGCCGTCACCCACGACCGGTACTTCATGGAGAACGTGGCCGGCTGGATCCTGGAGCTGGACCGCGGCCGCGCCTACCCCTACGAGGGCAACTACTCCACCTACCTGGAGACGAAGGCGGCCCGGCTCAAGATCGAGGGTCAGAAGGACGCCAAACGGCGCAAGCTGCTCGAGGATGAGCTGGAGTGGGTCCGGTCCAGTCCACGTGCCCGGCAGGCGAAGAGCCGCGCCCGGCTCCAGCGGTACGACGAGATGGCGGCCGAGGCCGACAGAAACAGGAAGCTGGACTTCGAGGAGATCCAGATCCCGCCGGGCCCGCGGCTCGGCACCCAGGTAGTCGAGGTCAGCAACCTCGCGAAGGGCTTCGATGACCGGGAGTTGTTCGAGGGCCTGAGCTTCAGCCTGCCTCAGGGCGGCATCGTCGGCGTGATCGGCCCGAACGGCGTCGGCAAGACCACGCTGTTCAAGATGATCATCGGCGAGGAACTGCCGGACAGCGGCGCGATCAAGATCGGCGAGACGGTCCAGATCGCCTACGTGGATCAGGCGCGCGCCCGCATCGATCCGGGCAAGAACGTCTGGGCGGTCATCTCCGACGGTGAGAGCTACATCACCGCCGGGAAGACCGAGATCCCCAGCCGCGCCTACGTGGCCGCCTTCGGCTTCAAGGGCAGTGACCAGCAGAAGCCGGCCGGGGTACTGTCCGGCGGCGAGCGCAACCGGGTCAACCTCGCGCTCACCCTGAAGCAGGGCGGCAACCTGCTGCTCCTGGACGAGCCCACCAACGACCTGGACGTCGAGACGCTGTCCTCGCTGGAGAACGCGCTGCTAGAGTTTCCCGGCTGCGCCGTGATCACCAGCCACGACCGCTGGTTCCTCGACCGGATCGCCACCCACATTCTCGCGTGGGAAGGCGGTGCCAGCTGGTTCTGGTTCGAGGGCAACTTCGAGTCCTACGAGAAGAACAAGATCGAGCGAATGGGCGCGGAAGCAGCCAGGCCGCACCGCGTCACCTACCGCAAGCTCACCAGGGACTGAGTCATCGGCGCCGAAGACAGCGCGCGTGACGCCTCCCTGCCCGACCGCGCGCAGGTTGTCGTCATCGGCGGCGGAATCATCGGCACCTCGGTCACGTACCACCTCGCGCACCTGGGCGCTGACGTCGTGCTGCTGGAGCGCGACCGGCTGACCTCCGGGACTACCTGGCACGCCGCCGGGCTGATGGCCACCTTCGGGTCGACCTCGCAGACCTCGACGGAACTCCGTCAGTACACCAGAGACCTCTACTTGCGGCTCGAGGCCGAGACCGGCCTGGCCACCGGGATGCGCCAGGTCGGTCTTATCGAATTGGCCATCGAGCCCGGCAGGCTGGAGGAGTACCGGCGGGTGGCCGCGTTCAACCGGCATTGCGGCGTCGAGGTGCACGAGATCTCAGCGCGCGAGGTCGCCGAGCTGTGGCCGCTCGCGCGGACCGACGACGTGCTGGCCGGCTTTTACATCCCGGCCGACGGGCGGGTCAATCCGGTCGACGTCACCATGTCCCTCGCCAGGGGCGCCCGGCTGCAGGGCGCACGGATCATCGAGGGCGTTCCTGTCACCGGATTCCTGCGCAAGAACGGCGCGGTCACCGGGGTACGCACGACCCAGGGCGACATCGAGGCCGAGTACGTGGTCAACTGCGCCGGCATGTGGGCCCGGCAGCTCGGCGAGCTGGCCGGAGTCAGCATCCCGCTGCAAGCCGCCGAGCACTACTACCTGCTCACCGAGCCGGTCGACGGGGTGAGCCGGGACTTGCCGGTGCTGGAGGACCCGGCGAACTACGGCTACTTCCGCGAGGAAGGGGGCGGCCTGATGCTCGGCTTGTTCGAGCCGGTCTGCGCCCCGTGGCGGGTGGATGGCATCCCGCCGGATTTCTCGTTCGGCCAGCTGCCGCCGGACTGGGAGCGGATGAGCCCGTTCCTGGAGAGGACAATGTCGCGGATCCCGGTCGCGGCACAGGCAGGCATCCGCACCTTCTTCTGCGGGCCGGAGAGCTTCACCCCGGACCTGGCTCCCATCGTCGGCGAGGCCCCGGAACTGAAGAACTACTTCGTCGCCGCCGGCCTCAACTCGATCGGAATCCTGACCGGAGGCGGCATCGGCCGGGTCCTCGCCCACTGGATCACGACCGGCCGGCCCGACGTCGACGTGACCGGGATCAACATCGACCGGCTCCACCCCTACCAGGCGAACCCGGAGTACCGCGCGACGAGAACCGTCGAGTCACTCGGCCTGGTCTATGCCACGCACTACCCGGGCAGGTCCGCCCGCACGGCTCGCGGCGCTCGACTGTCACCGGTTCACCACCGGCTGGCCGCACAGCACCCGGTCTTTCGTGACGTCAGCGGGTGGGAGAGCGCCGACTGGTACGCACCGGATGAGTCGTCCGCTGCGGCCGCCGCCACCAGAGAACTGTCGTGGGGCCGCCAGGACTGGTACCGCCACTGGGAAGCGGAACACCGTGCCTGCCGGGACGGCGTGATCATCATGGACATGTCCTTCATGGCGAAGTTCGCCGTGCAGGGCCGTGACGTCGCCCGCGAGCTGGACCGGATCTCGGCCGGGCGCGTAGACGGCGAGCCGGGACGGATCACCTACACCCAGTGGCTCAACGACGATGGCCGGATTGAGGCCGACCTGACCGTCACCAAGCTGGCCGACGACGAGTTCTACGTCGTGGCGTCGGACACGGCCCACCGGCACGCGCTGGCCTGGCTGCGCAATCAGCTCGGCGCTCGTGATGCCCGCGCGTTCGCCACGGATGTCACGTCGGGATACGCGCTGCTCGCCATCCAGGGCCCGCGCTCGCGGGAGCTGCTCGCAGCGGTCACCAGCGCTGATGTCAGCAACGAGACCTTCCCCTACCGCAAGGCCCGCCATATCGACATCGGCTTCGCCCGCGTGCTGTGCATCCGGATCACCTACCTCGGCGAGCTTGGCTATGAGCTGCACATCCCCGCAGAGCAGGCGGTCGGAGTCTACGACCGGCTCGTCGAGGCGGGCCGCGCACTCGGGCTGCGGCACGCCGGGCTGAGGGCGCTGTCCAGCCTGCGGATGGAGAAGGCGTACCGCGACTACGGCCACGACATCGACAACACCGACACGGTCCTCGACGCGGGCCTGCGGTTCGCGGTGGCCCTCGACAAGCCGGGCGGCTTCGTCGGCCGGGAGGCGGTGGCTGCTCAGCTGGCGGCCGGACCGCCGACCCGGCGGCTGATCCAGGTGCTGCTGACAGACCCGGACCCGCTCCTGTTCCACGCCGAGATCGTCCGGCGCGACGGGAAGGAAGTCGGCTACATCCGCTCGGCCTCCTACGGCTGGACGCTCGGCGGCGCCGTCGGCCTGGCCATGGCCTCCGCGGACGGCGCGCCCGCAGACCAGGCATGGCTCGACTCGGGCGAGTGGACCGTGCAGATCGGGGACCGCATCGCCGGCGCGCGCGTCTCGCTCAGGCCGCTGTACGACCCAGCCGGCGAGCGCATCCGGATGTGATGCAGGCGCCCGGCCGGCCAGGCGCCGCGCCGCAAGCGGTCAGCTGGTCCGCGTCACGTTGGAATTGCTGATCACGCCACCAGTGACGGTGTAGGTGCCCAGGAACACCCTGATGCTGCCGTCGTCCTGCGTCGCCGTCAGGCGAGCTGTCACGACGTTGCCCTGCACGCCGAGGATCTGCAGGGCGTCGTGCGCAGTCCCGGCGAATCCGGCTTCGAACGAGGCAAGCGTGCCCGGCTTCCTCTTGTCGGCGAGCTCCCAGGCGAGCGCGTACCGGTGCTCGTTGATGGCCCGGACGTAGGCCTCCACCACCCCGGCCGGGCCGGCGGCCGCCGGCTGACGGGCAGCGCTCTTAGCCGGAGCCGCGGTCGGCGCGTGCGTCGGCGGTGGCGTCGATGCAGCGGAGTCGGTTCGGTTCGCGAGCCGGTAGGCGACGGCGCCGGCGACCCCGAGGACGAAGACCGCGACACAGATGGCGACCGTCACGGCCACGCCGCTACGCCGCCTGGGGCGACCGCGGCCCGGCGAGGCCGGACGCGTCGGTGGCGACCACGTTCCCATCTCAGAGCCATTCAGCCCCGACGACAGCGGTGGCTGGCTAGGCCAGTGCCTCGCATCCGGCGTCCCTGGTGTCAGGAAGTTGCGCGCCAGCTCCGGCTCCGGCGGTGACGCAAAGGGGGGAACGGGGTCGTTCGGGCCGGCTGCCGCGCCGCCTGCCCAGCCGCCGGCGCCGATGGTGCTGTCGTCCGGCGCCATTCCCGCCGCGACCGGCCAGCTCTCGGCGGGCAACTGTGACGGGGACCGGGGCGGCTGCGGCTCGCCGGCCATATCCGGGGGACGAGGGCTGCGCCGCGCAGCAGGCGGGACCGCGCGCTCGGGCGGCGCTGCGAAGGCAGCCGACAAAGCGGTGGCGAAGTCCCGGCAGGTCGCGTACCGCCCGGCTGCGGTCTTGGCCATCGCGCGGGCGATCACATGGTCGACGAGGGGCGGCAGCTCCGGCCGGCGCTCGGTCAGCCGGGGTGGCTCCGCCTCGAGCTGAGCCCACATGAGCGCCCTGGTGTCGTCCTGGCGGAACGGCGGGTTGCCGGTCAGCATCTCCACGACGGTGCACGCGAGCGCGTACTGGTCCGCCCGGCCGTCGGCCGGCTGGCCTTGGATCTGCTCCGGGGAGACGTAGTCAAGCGTGCCGAGGAACTGCCCGGTCGAGGTGAGCGTCGCGGAGGCGAACGAGTGCTTGCTGAGCCCGAAGTCAGATAGGTAAGCGTGGTCAAGGCCGTTGCTGGCCTGCCCGAGCAGGATGTTTCCCGGCTTGACGTCCCGGTGCACCAGCCCGCGGGCGTGCGCGGCGTCGAGCGCCGAGGCGACCTGGCTCGTGATGGTCGCGGCCCGGCTCGGGCTGAGCGCGCCCTCGGTCTCGATCAGCGTGCGGACATCGCCGCCGCTGACGTAACGCATCGCGATGAACAGCACGCCCGCCGATTCGCCCGCCTCGAAGACCGGCACGATGTGCGGGTGGTCGACGCCGGCAGCGGCGCGCGACTCGCGCATGAATCGCAGCCGGAACCCTTCGTCCTCGCCGAGTTCGGGAGCCAGCACCTTCAGCGCGACCGACCGGTCCAGCCGCAGGTCGAGCGCGCGGTAGACGACGGCCATGCCGCCGCGGCCGATGCGTCCCTGGATCTGGTAGCCAGCGACCTGATCCCCGGGTGTGAGGTTGCCGGGATCAGAGCGGACGTTGTGTGTCACTGCTAGCCTCCAGCGGCGGGGCTATCGGCGCTGTGGACCAAGCGCTGGCAGTGCCATCGTCGGTCGTGCCACGTGGGTACGGGTGCTCCAAGTATCTTGACCCGGGCGGGGCACCGCAAATGGCACTTGCCGGAAACTCTGACAGCGGCGTCAGGCGGGAGTCAGCCCGAGGTCGGGTCCGCCGCTGCGCTCGTCCTCCTGGTTCACCAGGCTCGCCGCCGCCATGACGAGGTAGTCCCACAGCTGGGCGTCGTGCGCCGGGTCGAGCTGAAGCTCGTCGAGCGCCGTGCGCATGTGCCGCAGCCACGCGTCGCGCTCGGCCGGCCCGATGGCGAACCGGACGTGCCGCATCCGCAGCCGCGGGTGGCCGCGCCGCTCGCTGTAGGTGGCCGGGCCACCCCAGTACTGGATCAGGAACAGGCGCAGGTGCTCTTCGGCAGGGCCGAGGTCGCGGCTCGGGTAGACGGGCCGGAGCTGCGGATCCGCGGCCACCTCCTGGTAGAAGCGGTGCACCAGGCGGCGGAAGGCCGGCTCGCCCCCGACGGCGTCATACAGGCTGGCCACGTTCGTCTCGCTCATAGCAGGTTCCAGCGTAGCCGGTGCCCGGATGCCGGGGTGCCGGGCGGAGCCGGGTAAATCACCACGGATTAACAAAGAGCAATAAGAAGACTACAAAGCGTTAGCTATACTCAGTGGCTCATAGCGTCGCGATGCAGCGCTGGGAGATTCGATGGCAGCCCAGCAGGGCGAGGAAACAGCAGCGGCCGCAGCAGGCTGGCACGGACCCGGCGGGCGCTGGCAGGAGCCGGCTCGCTCGCGAACCCCCGGAGTCCTGTTACCCGGCACCAGGGATGAGTTTCGGGCGGGCGCTGCCCCGGCTGGCACCGGCGGAGGGCTCCGCGGGGTCGACTCCCCGGCTGGCACCAGCGGGGGGCTCCGGGGGGTCGACCCCCCGGCTGGCAGCAGCAACCGCAGTGACGTGTCCGCGGCGCGCCAGATCCGGGCCAGGGGGCTGGCCTCGGGCTGGCTCCCGCCTGACATCGCCACGGCCATCGCGGGCGCGTGCGGCACGACGAGGATCAGGGCCTTCCGGCTCGCCCTCGGCGTGTCACTGCCCGATGTGGTCGCGCAGGTGCACGCCCGCTACGAGGCAGACCGCCGCCGGCCGCCGGGATTCAGCGAGACGCTGCTGTCGTCGTACGAGTCCGGTCAGAAGCGGCCCGGCACCGAGTACCTGCACTACCTGTGCGCCAGCTACGGCGCCGACCCGGCCGACCTCGGATTCGACGCAGGATGCCTGTGCGGCAGCAGCCACCGGGCTCCGGCCCGCAGCGGCGACAGTGCCGGAGCCGCGCCGGCCAGGGAGCCGGGGCCGCCGCCCGGCCGCGAGCCGCAACCCCTGCCCGTCCCCGATCTCGGGCTCGACACGACCGTGCCGATGTCCCGTCCGGACCTCGACGAGGACAGCGACGAGGTGCGGGCCATGCTCCTCCGGCAGATGGCCGAGCCCGGCAGCCCGGCACGCCAGGTGGACAGCCGGTTCCTCGGTGCGGTCGACCGCATCCGCAGCCGGGTCGACGAGGCGCTGGTGCGCGGAACAGTATCCGCCGCGCTCCTCGACCGCTGGGAACAGGGAGCGCTCAGCTACGGCCGCCAGTACATGACGGCGCCGCCCCTCCGGCTGCTGTGCGATGTGCTGCTCGACCTGGCAGAGGTGCGCCGGATGTGGGCGGAGCGCCAGCCCCTCGACGTGTCGGAACGGCTGTGCCGGCTGGCAAGCCAGCTCGCCGGGATCGCCGGGATCGCCATGCTCGACCTTGGCGATCACCGGCTGGCCCGTTCGCTCTTCCGGACGGCGCGAACGGCAGCAGACGAGACCGGCGACCGTCAGCTGCGCGCGTGGGTCGCGGTGCGGGAGTCGCTCGTGCCGCTGTACTACGGCGACCCGAGGGAGGCGGCGGACCTCGCCGCCGCTGCCGCCGACATGGCCGGCCGCAAGCCGTGCGCGGCGGCGGTGATGGCGCCCGTCGTCCGGGCCAGGGCGCAGGCCAGGCTGCTGTCATCGGGTCAGGCGGGCAGGCGGGCGGCGCTCGAGCGCGCGAGGGCGAGCCTGGACCGGTCGATGGACGCGCTGGAAGATCTGCCGGATGATCAGTGCGCCGATACCGCGCTCGGCTACACCGAGCGGCAGCTGCACTTCTACGCGGGCGACATCCTCGTGTCGCTGGGGGACTGGCAGGCGGCGCACCGGGCCTTCAGCCGGGCTGGCGAGCTGTATCCGAGAGCCGAGGTGCTCGACTGTGCCCTCGTCGCCTTCGGCCAGGCGCGGTGCCTGCTGGCGGCCGACGAGCCCGGCCAGGCGCTGGAGATCGGCCGCGAGGTGCTGACCGCGCTGCCCGCCGAGCACCGGACCGAGGTCATCATGCAGGTCGCCAGGTCCTTCGGCCGCGACGTGGTCCGGCGCGACAGCCGGCTGCCCGCGCTCGCGGGCTACCGCGAGGCCCTCCGCAGCGCCTGACGAGGCCGGCGGCCAGCGCCCGGTCCCCTGGTCAGCCGAGGCGAAGGCCGGTCTGCGCAGCGGCGAACGCCAGCGACTCGGCCGACAGCCCGATCGTCCGGCTGACCGCCCTGGCGCCGTGCCCGACCTGGGTCTCGGTGCGCAGCAGCACCGGTCGCTCGCTGGTCGGAGCGCTGGTCGCGTGCTGCAGAGCCGCGCACATCTTCCGGGCGTGCAGGGTGTCGACCCGGGTATCGCCGTCGAAAATCGTGAACAGCACCGCCGGGTACCGGGTTCCCGGCCGTACGTGATGGTAGGGCGAGTAGGAGATCAGCCAGCCGAACTCGGTCGGGTCGGCCGCCCTGCCATACTCGTCGTTCCAGGTCTCGCCGAGACCGAACTGCTCGTACCGCACCATGTCGAGCAGCGGGGCGGAGCACACGGCGGCCGCGCTCAGCTCGGGGCGCTGCGTGACCGACGCGCCGACCAGCAGCCCGCCGTTCGAGCCGCCCCACACCGCAAGCTGGCCGGCCGTGGTCCAGCCGTCGGCGATGAGCTTCTCGGCGGCCGCGTGGAAGTCATCGAAGACGTGCTGCTTGTGCTCGCGCATGCCGTCCCGGTGCCACTCCTCGCCTTCCTCGCTGCCGCCGCGCAGCCCCGCGATCGCGTAGACGCCGCCGGCCTCGACCCAGGCCAGGATCGACGCGGAGAAGGCAGGAGTCAGGCTGATGTTGAAGCCGCCGTACCCGTAGAGGATGGCTGGCCGTGGCGAGGACGGAACGGGGTCGCCTGCCATCGCAGCCGCGCTTTCGTCGCGGCCGGCCGGGGGCGCTGAGATCACCACCATCCGGATCGTCGTCCCGTCCGCCGACGAGTAGGCCACCTGCTCGGCCGAGACGGCCGGGACCGCCACCGTGCCCGGCGCACGCTGCCACAGGTGCGTGCTGTCCTCGGCCGCGTCGTAGCGCAGCACGACGCCGGGCGTCGCGTAGTCGGTGTAGCCGAACCAGGCCTCGTGGCCGCCCTCCGGCCGCTCGCGGAGAACTCCCACGGTGCCAAGGCCGGGCAGCTCGACCTGCCCGATCTGGTTGCCGAAGGCCAGGTCGTGCACGGTGATCTCGCTGATCGCGTGGCGGGCCCGGGCGGCGAGCAGGACCGGCTCGCCGAGGCCGGGCCCGTCAAGGATGGCGAGGTCGTGCAGCACCGACTCCGGGTCCTGCGGTATAAGCACCTGCCAGCTCGGATAGTCGGGGAAGGCCGGGTCGGCGGGGTCGGCGACCATGATCCGGCCGCGCGGGGCGGCCCGGTCGGTCAGCACGTAGAACCGGCCGTCCCGGCCTGCTCGCGGCCACGCCTGCGCATCGACGCCCTGCTGCATGACCTGCAGATTCGGCGCAGCGGGATCGCTGGCAGCCAGGTCGGCGATCCACACATCGTTCCGGGGCGCAGTGCCGGCGGACGCGGTGACAATGAGCCACCGGCCGTCCGTGCTCACCTCGACGCTGTAGTAGTTCGTTTTCTCGAGGCCGTCGCCGAGAATCATGACGTCGCCCCCGGCGGGGGTACCGACCCGGTGCAGGTAGACGCGGCGGTGGAACTGCTCCTCGCCCGCCGGGACCGCGTCCGGAGCCAGCCGCCGGGTGTAGTAGAACGCGTCGCCGCCGGGAAGCCATGCCACGTCGGAGTAGCGGCACCGGTCGATCGGACCGTCGACATCGGCTCCGGTCGCGACGTCCATGATGCGCAGGGCCGATTCCTCGTTGCCGCCCTCGGACAGCTGGTAGGCGAGAAGCCGGCCTTCTCGATCGGGGCGCCAGTTATCGAGCGTCGTGGCGCCGGCCGGGTCGATCGCGGTGGGGTCGATCAGCGCCCGCTCGGTGCCCGCCGGGTCAGCGGTATAGAGGACGGCGTGTTCCTGGCCTGGCTGACGCCGGGTGAAGAAGTACCGGTCACCCCGCCACACCGGCGCCCCGACCTCACCCGCGGCGAGCAGCTCGGTCAGCCGTGCCGTGAGCCTGTCCAGGCCGGCCACCCGGGCGACGTAGCTGGCGTACAACTCATCCTCGGCCTGCAGCCAGGTCTTCGTCTGCTGGCTGCCGGGGTCCTCAAGCCACCGGTACGGGTCACTCACCAGGCGGCCGTGGATCGACTCGGTGATGTCCTGCCGGGGCGCCTCGGGATAGCGCGGAGTTGGCGTCATAGTCGGCACTGTAATGGCCTTCCCAGAATCGATGGCCAAGCCGGCAGGCAGAGTCGGCCGGGGGCGCGGACGGCCCGGCCGGAATCCGGGCCGCCCGCAGCCCCCCGCTACCCGTCTAGGTGAAGTTCCGTTGAGCTTCCGGTTGCAATAGGGCAACCCACGGGGGGCAACCCCCCGTGTGCCCCCCAAATCTTCATCCCGGTGTTGGCGATCCGGGGCATGGCCCGTCACACTTGTCACGGGTGCCCCGGCGGCGCTGACGGCGGGCGCACGTTTTTCTTTGGATCGACCCGTGCGAACGGGAGGTGTAAGTGCGCCGGGTGCTGCTGCTCAACATCACCTATGAGCCGCTGACAACGGTCGGCTTGCACCGTGCTGTCTGCCTCGTGCTCGGGGAGAAAGCCGACGTCGTGCACTCCGATATCGGCGGCCTCGAGCTTCATTCCTCGACCGCCCGCCTCGCCGTGCCGTCGGTCATCCGGCTGCGCCGGTACGTGCGTGTGCCGCACCGCAGCAGGGTGCCGCTCACCCGAGCGGCGCTGATGCGCCGGGACAACTACCTGTGCGCGTACTGCGGGATCAAGGCGGACACGATCGTCCACGTCATACCGCGCAGCCGCGGCGGTCAGCACTCGTGGGAGAACTGCGTGGCGTCCTGCACGCGGTGCAACCACCGGAAGGCGGACCACCTGATAGATGAACTCGGGTGGACGCTCGCGCGCGACCCTGCGGCCCCTCGTGGGCCGCATTGGCGTCTTATAGGCGCAATCAACGACGGCGACCCGCAGTGGGTGGCCTACCTGGAGCCCAGCGCCGCCTGAATCTCGCGATCAAGCTCTTATGGGTGCCTAGTTTCTACTGCTAGAGCGATAGCAACTAGGCACCCATGAGCGCCCGGCTCGGCAGGCGAGTGCCGGCCCGACAGAGGTCCCCAGTGGGTGGCCTACCTGGAGCGCCGCCTGAACGTGCTTGCGGCTGTAACCCGATTTGGCACACGGGGTTGCGATGGACGGGCCTAAGAACTGGGCGGCGACGCCAGCCAGTCACTGATGACGTAGCAGGTCATCGCCAGTTCACTCGCTTCGTCAGAGGACTCAGCCCACTGCGCGTAGGTCACGCCGAGTTCCCTCACGCGGCGATGAGCCTCCGCCTCAAGGATGCCGAGCACCTCGCTGGCGTGCTGGCGAGAGAGGTGCAGTGTCAGGTACTTCCGGTCAGTCACCGCAGTTCCTCCGCCCGGCCGTCAGCATGAACCGTACGGCGAGTCTCGCCCCTACGGCGACCCGCAGTGGGTGGCCTACCTGGAGCCCAGCGCCGCCTAGCCCGGGTGCCCAGCGATTAGTGGCGCCGCAGCCAGTAGGCGGCTAGTCCGTAGACAGCGAGTGTCAGTACCCAAATCCAGATCAGGACTCTGGCACTGCCGCCAGCTTCCTCGCGCCATGCCCAGGCGTAGACCGTCAGCGGGACTCCGACAGCGATTGACCCCGCTGCAAACCCGGCAAAGACGGTCCGCTGCCTGCTCAGCCGGGCCGGATCGACCGGCCGTCGGCGTCGCGTTCTCCCCCTCGCCAACTGCTGCTCGACACGAGCCTCAATGTGCTGATCGATCCTGGAGAGAAACGACTCCACCACAGCGTCGCTGTAGCCGGGTCCAAGCTCACGGTGCACCTCGGCGCTGGCACGAATGTCCTCAGCGGATAGCGGCGATTCGCCCATGGGCGCATGGTAGACGAGACCGGGGAGCCGGCCCAGAAGGCTCGCAGGCGGTCAGGCACCCATCAGCGGGCTATCGGGCGCTCCGGCGCGCGATCACGGCGAGGTCGCCCGTATCCGTTCTCAGCACCTGGACGCCAGGGCCGAAGTGGCCGGCCAGCACCTCGTCGGTGAGCACCTCGGCCGGGCCGCCCGTGGCGGCGACCCGGCCGTCGGCGAGGAGCAGCAAGCGGTCGGCGAACTGGCCGGCCAGCGTGAGGTCGTGGATCGCGGACAGCACCGTGAGCGACCGCTCACGGCGGACCTCGTCGATCAGCTCGAGGGCGTCCATTCGGCGGCCGAGGTCGAGCGCGCTGGTCGGCTCGTCGAGCAGCAGCACGGGCGCCTCCTGAGCCAGCGCTCGGGCGAGCACGACGCGCTGCAGCTCGCCACCCGACATCGCGCGCAGCGCCCGGCTGGCCATGGCGCCGAGATCGAGCCGTTCGATCGCGCTCGCGCAGACTCGCCGGTCCGCGGACGTCTCGGTGCGCAGGTAGCCGATATGGGCGGTCCGGCCGAGCAGCACGTATTCGCTGACCGTCATATCCGGCGGCAGCATCGGCCGCTGCGGCACGTAGGCGATCAGCCGCGCCAGCTGCCGTCTGCCGAGCGTGGCGACCGGCAAGCCGTTGATCGTGATCACGCCGTCATAGCGCAGCAGGCGGCTGATGGCGCCGAGCAGGGTTGTCTTCCCGGCCCCGTTCGGCCCGATCAGGCCGAGCCACTCGCCGTCACCGACCCGGCCGGCGATGCCGTCGAGCGCGACAGCGGGCCCGTACCGGACGGTGAGCTGCTCGAAACTGATCATGCGAGATCCTGCCGGGCACGCCTGGACCTGAGCACGAACAGGAAGAACGGGGCGCCGATGATCGCGGTGATGACGCCGATCGGGATCTCGTCCGGCGCCTGCGCCGTGCGCGCCACGACGTCGGCGAGCACCAGGAACGCGGCCCCGCCGATCATCGAGACGGGCAGCAGCACCCGGTAGCTCGGACTCGCGGTCAGCCGGACCGTGTGCGGCACGATGATGCCGACGAAGCCGATCAGGCCGCTGACGGAGACGGCCGCGGCGACGCCGAGGGTCGCCGCGACCACGACCGTCAGCCGCAGCCTTTCCACGTTCACGCCCAGGCTGGTGGCCTCGGTCTCGCCGACGCGCAGGACGTCGAGCAACCGCCGGTGCGCCAGCAGTCCGAGCGTGGCGACAAGGAGATACGGCAGGATGAGCCAGACATCGGACCACGTTCCCGCGGACAGGCCGCCCAGGATCCACGAGTACACGTAGGCGAGGGTCTGCGTGTGCTGCTGCTGCAGGTACGTCTGCATGGCCGTGAGGACTGCCGCGACCGCGATCCCGGCCAGCAGAATCGAGCTGGTCCCGCTGCTCACGACGGGCGACTCGCTCCCGCGTCCTGCGTGCGCGCCGAGCAGGTAGGTGAGCGCTACCGCGCCTACGGCACCGGCGAAGGCGGCGGGCGGCATCAGCGCCGGATTGCCGCCCGACACAACGACGATGGTGGCTCCGAGCCCCGCTCCTGCGGCGACGCCCAGCAGGTAGGGGTCGGCCAGCGGGTTCCGGAAGACGCCCTGGTACGCGGCGCCGCCACCCGCCAGCATCGAGCCGACCAGAACGCCCAGCACGACCCTCGGCAGCCGGATCTGCCAGACGATCGCGACATCCAGCGCCGACAGGCCGGTATGGGGATGCCACGGCAGCTTGGCGGCGATCGCGTCGATCACCTGAACCGGGGACAGGGCGGCCGGGCCGATGGCCACCCCGGCCACGACCGCGACCAGCAGCAACAGGCTGGCGATGACGGTCGCTCGTCCCAGCCGGACCCGGCCCACGGTGACGTGGGCCGGGTCCGGCTCGGCCATGCCAGGCACGGGCGGCGGACCGGATGGTCGTCCGGTCCGCCGCCTGGTGGCCGGCCTGGTGTCGGTCACGACTAGCCGGACTTCGTCGCGGCAGCGACCTGCTGGAGGAGCTGGACGATGCGGGGTCCCCAGCGCGAGGCGATGTCGGCGTTGAGCACGATGATGTGCTTGTCCTTCACCGCGGTCAGCGCTGACCAGCCTGGCCTTGTGCCGACCATCGCCGCTGTCTGGCCGCCGTTGCTGCCGGTGTCGGACAGGAGGATGTAGTCAGGGTTCGACTTGAGGATGAACTCGGGCGACAGCTCGGGGTAGCCGCCGGCCGCTGCCGCGCCCGTTGCGGAGTCCGCGATGCTCTGCATGCCGAGCAGCGAGAGCACGCTGCCGATGAAGGTCGAGTCGGTGGCCGAGTAGTACGGGTTGGCGCCCAGCTCGTAGAAGTACGTCAGGGGCGGCGAGTGCTTGGGGTCCGACGCCAGGATCTGGCTGATGTCCTTCTTTATCGTGGCGTCCTCGGTGCGGGCCTGAGCCGCGTGCCCGGTTGCCTCGCCGAGCTGGGTGATCTCGGCGTAGACGCCGGACACGTTCGACGCCGCGGCCAGGTCGAGTACCGGGATGGACAGCGCGTTGAGCTTGGCGGTGATGCCGTTGATGTCGTTCGAGATGATCACCAGGTCCGGCTTGTAGGCGGCGATCGCCTCGGCGTTCGGCTGGTAAGCCGACAGCTTGGTGACCGGCGCGCTGGCCGGGTAGTCGGAGAGGCTGTCGACGGCCTTCACCTGCTTGCCCGCGCCGATCGTATAGAGCATCTCGGTCACGGTAGGGGACAGGGACACGATCGAGTCGGGCCGCGAGGCCAGGTGCACGGAGCCAGCGGCGGTGGTGACGGTGACGGGGAAGCCGGGGCCGTCGCTCGCTGAGCTGGCCTTGCTGGCGGGGGAACTACCGCAGGCCGCGCATGCGGCCGCGAGTGCGGCAACGGCCACCAGGGCCAGCCGCGTGACAGGGGGAGTTCGCATGATCATCCTCCGTAGTGATGGAGGACAAAGCGCGTTTCGCTGCGACGCCGGATCCGGCGCCGGAACGAGCCGCCCTTTCTCCGAGGACAGGTCGTCGGCACAGGCCAGGCGTCCGGGCTCGTCCTCC
>Ga0123356_10001437_pt1 | contig 26321 bp, 27 predicted proteins | sample TergutEmb28metaG_2_FD_92546 | JGI IMG/M metagenome (GOLD analysis project Ga0123356, IMG submission 92546) | Embiratermes neotenicus P3 segment gut microbial communities from Petit-Saut dam, French Guiana - Emb289 P3 | ecosystem: Host-associated > Arthropoda: Insects > Digestive system > Gut ...
CATTGTTAACCCCACATTGACCTCCGGATAGCATTCCTATCGTTTAGTCTCTAATAATTTGGGTTACATTTTCATTATGAGGCAAAACTCCTTTTCGGTTACTTTTTTCATGAGGCACCGCGTAATCTTGACAATGTGTACATAATGTACAATAATGGCAAGGTAAGGAGAAATTGATATGCTTGCTATTAATGCCACAAGAGCAAGGAATGAGTGGAGTTCTCTTGTTGAATCGGTTATCAGGGAAAAACCTGCAATTATAAAAAGAACAAGAGACTATTTGTTTTTTACAAATATAAATGTTTTGGAAAGCATATTAACCGCCTATTCTTTTCATGCCGAGACACTGACAGAAGATGACGGCTCTGTTACGATCTCTCTTGACGAGATTGATCTGGCCGAGAACGCTCCTGATACACAGCAAGCTATTTCCAAATTAGCCAAAGCCATTCTTGAATACTCAGAAGATTACTATGATGAATTTGCTTATTGGTCGAGAGACGACAGAAAGGCTCATATTCCATACGTTTTCAAAGCTCTAATTCTTAACGATGCTGACAAAATTGGAGGTTTGATAAAATGCCGTCGTGGAAAGATTTAAAACGGTTTTGCGAACGGGACGGCTGGGAACTCTATAAAAACACTGATCATTATTTTTATAGAAAGGATAACGATAACGGAACTCCAAGATTTACAAAGGTTTCAAAAGGCACAGGTGAAATTAAAGGAAATCTATGGCATGCTATATTAAATAAACAGCTTCAGGTAACGAAATAATATTTCAACAGCAAGTAGAGAATTAACGCGGCGCCGCTTTTTGTCAGGTTGGCAATATTACAGAAAGCAGAACGGCAACGTAATGACAGACTGCGGCGCACAGCACAAATAAATGCCAGATAGCGTGATTATGGGGGATTTTTTTATTCAGATAAAAAATGCATCCCAGGGTGTATAGTCCTCCGCCTATTATCACCATAATCATTACAGGTGCGGGAAAGGCTATAAAAAACTTTCTTCCGCCGACAAGTAAAAGCCAGCCCATGGCTATATATATCAGGGTGCTAAGAATACGCCGGCCTTTAAAAAATATCTTAAATAAAATACCAAGAATAACAAGCGACCACTGAATTGAAAGAAGCGTTATGCCAAAACCATCCAGCATATATATAAGCAAAAACGGCGTGTATGTGCCTGCTATCAGAAAATAAATTGAAATATGATCCCATATGCGCAGCAGTTTTTTTGCATATTGATTCTGCGTACTGTGGTAAAGAGTGCTGAAAGTAAAGACCATCAGAAAGCTGAAAGCATAAATTGTCGCTCCGATGATACCTCGTATATTGCCGGTGTTTGCGCCTATGGCGGAAAGAACAGGAATGCTTGCAATGCAGAACAAAACCCCTATTCCGTGCGTTAATGCATTTACCATCTCGCTGCGCAGTTCTTCCAGCTGTTTATCTGTTTCCATTATTAATCCTTTTTATGTTGTTTCAATGTTAGTCACAGATAATATCAATATGGTTGCAGATTACCATGCAGTTTGCAGCTTTGAGTGCCATGCCTGCATCGCAATTCCGAATGCAACCGACACATTAAGGGATGCCTTTGACCCGCAGCAGGGAATTGACACTCTGCCAAGGGAAGCGTCAGCTGCCGCAAGAACGCGGGGGCTTACTCCAAGTTCTTCGGAACCTGTTATTAGTATTCCGCGGCGCGGGAAGGGAAATTCATCCAGGGGGATGCCTCCGGTTTCCAGGGCAAATACCGGATCCGGCAAAGACGCGCAAAGCAAGTCGCGCCTCTCCCACGGAACGATATCTATGCAGCCCATCGCTGTCCTCTGCGCCCGCGTGTGATTTGGATCTGCGCATAATGGAGAGAGGATAATTTTTTCTGCGCCGAAACTTTCTGCTGTACGGAACATTGCTCCTACGTTAAACGGAGAGCGGATATCTTCCATATAAACATACATGCCTTCAAAGACGCGCCGTTTTTGGGAATCGAGTTTTCCATCGCTGTTTGTAAAATCCCAGTCCGCCTGCTCACGGCCTGTTTCCGCAAGCAGAACATGTTTAACATTATTTAAGGAGCGCAGAAGAGGTTCGCAGTTTTTGCAGCTTTGGTTTATTCCCGTAAAAACGCCGGCTGCCTCGGTAAAAACCATTCTTGCTTCCGGCTTGAAAAGAGTATCCTCCGCAAGCAGCCTTGCGGCATCAGCAAAAAAAATAAATTCATTCCCGCTGAAAATACCGGCGTGCTTTTCCGCAGCCGTAAACAGGCGGTTTTCTGCAAATGTAAAATATTTTGCAATTTTCCGCAGTTTCTGCATCCGGGGTAATTTATCAAGCTTGTATAAAGGAATCATTTTAACTGTTATTCACTGCTCATTTTTAAAAGCTGTTCTATCTGCTGCATTGTATAATCCTGAAATTTCGGCGGAAGTTCGTTATACAAACTTATCATACGCTGAAGTTTTTCATCCGGCGTTTTAAAAAACATGTCACCCTCGCCTGTTTTCAGCCATTTTTCATTTACGCCGAATGTAAGTGCGATTAAATGAGCAATTCGATCATTAACTCTTCTGTGTTCACATTCTAGTTCTGCTATATACCCGTTGCTTATATAAATTGATTTCGCAAATTCAATTTGTGACATATTGAGTGTTTGGCGCAATTGTTTCAAGCGTTTGCTAATAGTCATACCAATATCATAGGGCAAAAACACTCACTATGCAAGATAAGAATAAACAATTTGAGTATTTACAATACTCACAAAATAGTATAAAATTCTCACAAATAGAGTGATTTACAACATTTTTTTAACATAAAATATAAAGAGAGGTATTAATGACTTCGAAAGAGAAATTTGAAAAAGTGTGCAATGACTTCTCAAAACTCAGCGATGAACAACAGGACTATATTCTTGGGATTATGCAGGCGCTTGTTTTTGCAAAAACCACAGGCAGTCAAACAGAACAGGAGGACCCGCAGCGGGAACCTGCAGCTTCATCCTAGATGAGCTGCGCCTTCTTCATTTTTTTCATGCAATAACTTACAATCTGTATATGAGCGGTCAAAAACAAGCTGTAAAAAAATCCGGAAAATTTCTTAGATTTTTACTGGTGTTATTCTGCATACTTGCTGCCGTCTGCCTGATCTGGATTGCATTCTCGATGATTGGCAGGGTAAACGCAGCTTCCATAATACCGGATTCTGCGCAGCTTCGCATCAGCATATCCAATCCGGCTCATCTTTTGGACGGGATTTTATCTCATGAATCTTTGGAAGACATTTCCGCAGTACCGGCGTTTGCACCCGCATCTTCTTTTTTTTACATGCTGCAGGAAAATGATATTCATAAACACGGCCTCTTGCGCCTTGCCATCCGCGGAAATCTTGAGCTTGCTTTGCTTCCCGATGATGATGCGTTTGCGGCAGCCTGGGATATGAGGCTTTTGTCGCCCTTATTGCGGATTATTCCTTTTATTTCCCGCTTTGTACACATTCCCGGTCTTTACTATGTGCAGGCAGGAACTAATTCCCGTTTTGAATTCCGCCTGGAAGATATGACTTTATATATAGGGCCGCACCGCAACCTGCTTTTCATAACTGACAACTCCAGGATTTTTGAATCCCGTTCTGTCAGACAGTCAGGCGGCAGCGGGACATTCAGTATAATAAAACCATCTTCGTATGATGCAGCCCTTGTTATCTCCGGTGATTATATCAGCGTTCTGTTAGCTGAAATGGATTCCGGCATGGCGGAACTTTTGAATAATATCGATTTTGATTCCAGGGTTGAAGCCGGTATATCAATCTATCCAAGAAAAATTGAGTTTCGCCTTGCAGCGCCGCTGACATCGCGGCAGACAAGCATAAACAGTCTTCTTGCAAAGCGTTCCCGGGTGCCGGGCATTGCGGAGCGTATTCCATCCAGCGCCCAATATGCAACGGTTTTGTCAGCCGGCACACTGGAAGAACTTTATCAGACAGCACTTGTTTTTACACAGGAGCTGGATGAGGCGCTAAGGACAGCGGACAGCGCATCGCGCCTGCTTTTGAGGTTATCGCTTAACGATCTTCTTTTTTCGTGGTCAGGGAATGAGTTTGCGGCTTTTGGATTGGAAGGAAGGCCTCATCCTGTTTATGCGATTCAGATTGCCGACAGGCGCAGACAGCAGGAAATTTTTGACAGGGCGTTTAAATCGATTGTACTTAACGAGAATGTCAGATTAAATCTTGACGGAACGCGCATCCCGCAGATAGAAGTGCCGGAGTTTTTGCAGACCCTTCTTCGCAAATGGGATATTAATCTGCCTTCACCCTATTACATTATTCACGGTGATTATCTTCTTGCAAGCGAATCGGCGGAGACGCTCCTTGCGTCCCTGCGCGCCATGCAAAGAAACGAGGTCCTTCCGGCATCTGCCGATTGGCGCAATATAGCGGGCGGGAAATCTGTTGCAAGTTCCTTTAGTTTGTATTATTCGCTTGATCTTTCCATGCCGTTTTTTCTGCGGGAGAATACAACTCTTGCAAGTTTTATTGCACTCTACAGGCAGGGGCTTGCGCGCATGAGTATCGACAGGGGCCTTGTAGATATCACTCTATCTCTTGTTCCGGGTTCCGGCGGCGGCGTAACGCTTGTAAACGGTTATCCGCTTGCTGTAGGAGGAAGGCCGTCGAACCGCATTTACGGTTCAGTTCCGCAGAGAAGCAGAACAGCGGAGGGAAGAATTTTCTTTAGTTCCGGCGGCACAGCAGTTTCACTTGATATTTCAAATAACAATATTTATGAGCTTGAAGGACAGGGTACGCACTGGATTATTCCTGCCGACGGCGTTGGCGCAAGAGATGCAAATATGGCCTGGGTCGTTACAGATCGAGGGCGCGTAACGCTTGCGGATGCAAATCTTGAAACAGCCGACAGCTTTCCCCTGCTTACGGGGATGCGGATTTCTTCGCCTCCTGCAGCATACAGGGGCAGACTTTATCTCTGCGGCGAAGACGGAAAAGTGCGCGTAATTGACGAAAAAGGCGGGCAGAGCGAGTGGGAAACAAGCTTTGATGCGGCGCTGCGTTCGCCGCCTTCTTTTCTTACAGTCACATCGGGAAGGGAAAACAAAACCTTTGCGGCAGTTTATCCGAAAAGTTTTTACGGAGAAATTTGGCTTTTGGATTTGGACGGAAAAGTTATGCCGAATTGGCCTGTGCCCATTGCAATAGGTGATGATGAGGACTCAGGCATTGGTTTCGGCTCTCCTCTTTTATTTGCACATAACGGCCGTGTGCATGTCGCATTTGTGGATCAGGCGGGGCTGCTTCTTGTTTATGATGAAAATGCCGAGCTTGTTAAACCTTTCCCGCTTGGACTTAACGGCGTATTTTTCATTCAGCCGGTTTTTGACGGAGTGTTTCTCTGGCTTGCTTCTTCAGACGGAGATTTCTTCCGTATAGGTCTTGACGGCGAAGTTCTGTATCAGAATATTCCCGGTTTCTCCGTCAGGGAAGAAGGATATATTACAGTCTTTGACAGCAACGGCGACAATATCCCCGAAGTCTATATCACAGGCGAGGGCAACGCACTTCATGCCTATACGCGTAATTTCCGTTCGCTTGAAAACTTCCCGCTTCCTGTATGGGGAAGGCCGTATTTTATTCCGGCTCAAGGCGGCAGGAAGGCTGAAATATTCGGAATGGGAATGAGCATGCGGCTGTACCGCTGGCAGTTCAGATAATTTAAAGGAGTTCCGTGTAATGAAGAAATATCTTTTTTGCCTGCTTTTTCCGTTAGCGCTGTTTTCCGCATGCACTACTACAAAAGATATATTGATAGACAGCCATACAAGTCAGGCTGACGTGAAGCTAACAGAAATTGAAGCTGCAATTGTTCCGCTTGAAGCAACAGCAGGGGCATCCCTTAGCGCGGCTGATGCGCGCACCCGGACGGGAAGAATTACATCAGCGCGGCAGATGCTTACTCAAATGGAGAGGGAAGCATCCGCAGATGCAGATTATTCGGGCAAGCTTCTTGCATGGTCAGGAAGGCTTGCAATTCTGGAAGGCAGATACAGCGAGGCCCTGCGGCTGCACCGGCAGTCCAATGTTGTATCCCCTGGGAATTTTCCCGCGATCATTTTATCCATCCGCCTGGAAGGAGATCCTTCAAAGAGGCTTGAAATAATCCAGAGAGAATTGTCATTGATCAATCCCAGAGTTTCCGGCGCCGGAGAACTGCATATAGAAAGAGGACGCGCGCTTCTTGCATTGAACCGTTTCTCAGAATCTGCCGGCGCTTTTGATACTGCGTTTTCCTCAGGGCTGGAAAGGGTATACTCCGACAGTTATTCCGCAGACAGAAACCGCGCGTGGGAACTGCGGAACACAAGCGGCGTTGCCGCAGGATCCCTCGGCCTGCTTGGCCGTGACAGCATTACATGGAACGATTGCATTGCCCTGGCCAGAAACGAAACGCAGCTTCTGCGTTTTATCACCGGAGGCAGAACGATTGCAGATAACGAATTGTTTAACCGCCTTGTAGATCGCGCGTTTATTCCCTTCTCGCAGGATGTCAATGTAATGCAATGGTCTGCGGCAAGGCCGCGGGCTGATGAAACTGTTACGCGCGCAGGCGCAGCCTGGCTTGTCTGGCATCTCTACGCCGAATCGCGCGCAGATCGCGGCATGCTTTCACGTTACTCGGCGCGTTTTGCAACAGGCGCAAATCCGCGCAGTCCGATAGCGGACATCCCTCCTCTTTCTCCGTTTTTTGATTCCATTCTTGGCTGTGTGGAGACAGAGTTCATGTCACTTCAGGACGGACGCAATTTCCGCCCGTCTCAGCCAATGCGCGGCGCAGAGCTGCTTTCAATATTAAGAAGGATTGATGATTAAATGAAAAACAGAAATACAAAAATCGTATGTTCAATAGGCCCCTCGTCATTTAGTGACGATGTTGTGCGCAATTTGATTCTTGCCGGTATGAATGTCGCACGGGTTAATTTTTCCCATGATACTCATGAGAGACACCAGCAATCCATGGAGCGCGTCAGGCGGATATCGAAGGAACTTGGAATACCGGTAGCTATTCTCCTTGATACCAAGGGCCCGGAAATAAGAACCGGTATGGTGGAAAATGACGGCAAGGTGACAATAAATAAAGATGATCCTGTAGTTGTAACTACAGACGGATGCCTTACTGCTGCTGCAATTCCGGGGCAGGCGCCTGCGCGTGTTTCAATTTCATGGAAAGACGCAGCGTCAAAATTGCAAAGCGGCCATCGTATTTTAATTGCCGACGGGCTTTTGGATCTTGAAGTGCTGAATATCGAAGGCTGTTCAATAAACTGCCGCGCGGCAAACACTGCTGTGTTGGGCAGTAAAAAAAATGTCAACCTTATAGGCACTCATGCAAGGCTTCCGATAATGAGCGAGCAGGATAAACTGGATATAGCTTTCGGCGCAAAGATGGAAGTGGATTTTATCGCTGCAAGTTTTTTAAGTTTTGCATATGAAGTTGTAGAAATAAAAAAATACCTTGAGAGCCTTAATTCATCCATCAAAATAATTGCAAAGATCGAATGCGGAGACGGAGTTGAAAACATCAGGGATATTGTCCAGATTGCAGACGGAGTAATGGTAGCGCGCGGGGATCTTGGCGTGCAGCTTCCGACAGAACAAATACCGCTGGTACAGAAGCACATAATAAGCGTATGCCGGAAAGCGGGGAAGCCTGTCATAACCGCAACACAGATGCTTGAATCAATGATTGTTAATTCCCGTCCGACGCGCGCAGAACTTACCGATGTTGCCAATGCAATTTTTGACGGCACGGATGCTGTCATGCTCTCCGGAGAAACAGCAAGTGGGGCGTATCCTGTTGAAGCTGTAAAGATGATGGATAAAATTGCGCGCACTGTCGAGCAGTCCTATGAATTCCGGGAGCGCATGGAAAGCATACGAAGGGAATGTTTCATGGAGGATTACAATCCCCGTGAAAACCTTGGCATTATAATGTCAAAATCGGGCGTTGATGTTTCAGCATCTGTAAACGCAAAAGCGATTGTTACGCCGACTCTTGGCGGTAATACCGCGCGCCTTCTTAGCGTATACAGGCCGCATCAGCCTGTGCTTGCAGTTACGCCGAATGAAAAGACCGTGCGCTTGATGCAGTTGTACTGGGGAGTTCAGCCGTGCTGCGTGCCGATTGCGGATGAAACTGAAAATATGATTCAAAACTCCATAAGGCTTGCGCTGGAAACGGGGACTGCGAATATTTCCGACAAGATTGTTCTTGTGGCAGGACTGCCGCTTACAAGTCCCAACATGGTGAATACCATCCGCGTAATTATTCTGGGAACGGTAATTGCCCGCTCCACTTCCGGCGGTCATTCAAATCCGGATATCTCACGGGTAACGGGTAAGATCATTTTTGCCGCAACGCCGAATGATGCGCGTGAAAAATTTATTTTACGGGGCGGTGAAATACTCGCATGCAGGGTGCTTTCCAAGGATTTCATTCCGATTATCCGCCTTGTAAAGGGAATTATCTGCGAAGAAATTTCTGAAATATCAGATGCCGACTTGCACGATGTAAATCCCGATCTTGTCTGGCTAACCCATATCAGGCACACAACGGAAAAGCTTGAACCCGGTTTGACTGTTACAATTGACGCAAAGGAACTGCTTGTATACGAAGGTTCGGTGTAAAGCCTAAACCCTCTTCTGCTTAAAAGTAATCTCACCGGAAGATACATCCGCTGTTACAGTGTCTCCTTCGCGTATTACGCCGCCGATTACCTGCTTTGCAAGAGGATTTTCAAGATCGCTCTGAATCGTGCGCTTTAAAGGCCGCGCTCCAAACAAGGGATCGTATCCGCGCTCTGCAAGCAGGGCCTTTGCAGTCTTTGTCAGTTCAAGCGTAATCTTGCGTTCTGCAAGCCGCTGAGAAAGACGTGTTAGCTGAATATCTACAATTTTTGAAATCTCGTTTTTCCCGAGCCTGTTGAAAATTACAGTTTCGTCAATGCGGTTTATAAATTCCGGCCTGAAACTTTTCTTTAAAAGTTCCATGAGCGAAGCCCGCAGAGCTTCAGAATCAGCGCCGGCTTCCAGAATTAAATCCGAACCAAGGTTGCTTGTCATTATAATAATTACATTTTTAAAATCGACAACTCTTCCCTGTCCGTCTGTCAAACGGCCGTCGTCCAGTATCTGCAAAAATACATTAAATACTTCCGGGTGGGCTTTTTCAATTTCATCAAAAAGAATTACGCTGTACGGCCGCCGCCTTACAGCTTCTGTAAGCTGGCCTCCCTGCTCATAGCCGACATACCCCGGAGGCGCGCCGATAAGGCGGCTTACCGAATGCTTCTCGCCGTACTCGCTCATGTCAATCCGTGTAAGAGCCTTCTCGTCATTAAAAAGAAAATCAGCAAGCGTTTTTGCAAGTTCCGTTTTTCCAACACCTGTCGGCCCAAGGAATAAAAATGATCCAAGCGGGCGCGCCGCATCGGAGAGCCCAGCCTTGTTTCGCCTGATGGCATCGGCGACCGCAGCAAGAGCCTCATCCTGCCCGACAACGCGCTTTTCCAGCACGCTCTCAAGCTCAAGATATTTCTGCAGTTCGCCGGAGAGCATTTTAGAAACCGGAATCCCAGTCCATGCCGATACAACGCCCGCTATATCTTCTTCACAGACTTCCTCGCGCAGCAGCGCGGATGTTTCGTTTTCACCTGCTTTAAATTTCTTTTTCTCTATTTGATCCGTAAGAGAAGTAAGCTGCTTTTGCGCTTCGGGTATTTTTCCGTGTTTTGTTTCAGCGGCTTTTGCAAGATTGCCCTCGCGCTCATAACGTATTTCTTCGATCTTGAGTTCTTCTATTAATTGTTTTATTTCACGAATTTTTTGAATGTCAATTTTTTCGTTCTCCCAGCGCGCCTTCATCGCATCACGCTCGGCTGTAAGATCGGCAATTTCCTTTTCAAGTTTTGCAAGACGATCTTTGGAAGCAGCATCTTCTTCGCGAGAAAGAGCCTGCCTTTCGATTGAGAGCTGCAAAAGTTTTCTCTCCAGTTTATCAAGCTCTGTAGGGCGGCTGTCCAGTTCCATTTTTAAACGGCTTGCAGCTTCATCAACAAGATCGATAGCCTTGTCCGGCAAAAAGCGGCTTGTAATATACCGGTCTGAAAGACTGGCAGCGGCAACAAGCGCCTCATCTTTAATTCTTACGCCGTGATGAACCTCGTAACGCTCCTTAAGCCCGCGCAGAATTGCAATAGTATCTTCCACTGAAGGTTCCGCTGTGTAAACCTGCTGGAAGCGCCGCTCAAGTGCCGCGTCTTTTTCGATATGCTTGCGGTATTCATCCAGGGTAGTTGCGCCGATGCAGCGAAGTTCACCGCGGGCCAGCGCAGGCTTGAGCAGATTGGAAGCATCGGTCGCGCCCTCGGCGGCGCCGGCTCCGACAAGCGTATGCAGCTCATCAATAAAAAGAATTATTTTTCCTTCTTCCGTCTGCACATCATGAATGACAGCCTTAAGCCGTTCTTCAAATTCACCGCGGAACTTTGCGCCTGCAACAAGAGCGCCCAAATCGAGCGCAAGAAGTTTTTTGCCTTTAAGGCCTTCGGGAACATCGCCCGCCACAATACGCCGCGCAAGCCCTTCTACAATTGCCGTTTTTCCAACACCGGGTTCCCCGATAAGCACAGGGTTATTTTTTGTGCGGCGGGACAGAACCTGCATACACCTGCGGATTTCTTCGTCGCGGCCAATCACAGGATCAAGTTTTTCCTGGCGGGCAAGAGACGTCATGTCGCGGCAGTATTTTTCCAGCACCTGATATTTTTCTTCCGGGTTTTGATCTGTAACGCGGGCTTTTCCCCTGACCTGTTTGAGCGCTCCAAGAATCGCATTTTTATTAATGCCGGCTTTATTAAGCAGCGCCGACACCTTGTTGTCGTCAGTTTTCTGCAATGTCATGGCGATAAGGATATGTTCGGTAGAAACATAATTGTCTTTCAGCGCCGAAGCTTCAGTTTCCGCCTTTGCAAGAATTTTGGACAACGCATGGGAGAAAAAGACCTGCGCAGCCTCCCCGTAAATTTTCGGCGTTCCTTTAACCAGCTCTTCAACATCCGAAGAAAGCCCTGCAGCATTTCCCCCGATTCTGTTAATTATTGAAGAAACAATTCCGTTCTCCTGCCGCAGCAGCGCAAGCAGCAGGTGCTCACATTCAATTTGAGAATGATCATTTTTCTGCGCAATGGAAGCCGCCTCGTTCAGCGCCTCCTGCGCCTTTATGGTAAATTTGTCGTAATTCATTGAGGATATTATATAACATTTTAAGTGATTTTAATACTTTGCGTTTAATATGGGATATCTGGATTTTTAATGCCGATTATTAATTAGAGTCTGTCTATAAATGCAGAGCATTTTAGACAGATAACCTTAAAATTACATAAAATATTGTAAATGTATTATGAAAGTCTTTTTATTATTTTTGCTGCTAAAAGCTCTTTAATATCCCGATGACGAGGAACAGATTCAGCTGCTCCTGTTTCTTTGTTTTTATACCAATCGTGTTTACTTTCGTGTCTTATTAATACAGCTCCATTTTTCTCGATGATTTGAATCAAGTCAAAGCGTTTCATACTGCTACAGCAAGTAATCCAGTGTGTTCAGGAACAGCAGATTGGATATCATCAAATTGTATTATATCATCATAAAGCGAGGAAAGCATACTTTCCAGTTCTTCAATACTTTCTCCTTGAGTCCAATGATTAGGATATTGATTAAGAAAACCAATATATCCGCCTTCTTTTGCACTCCAATAAGTATATGATAACTTCATTTCGTTCCTCTTTATGATTACGAGTGTAGCATAATTTTCCATAAAAGCAAAGCAGTCTTTTTCAAGGTTTTACAAAAAAATCAACTATTTTTAAGATTTTGAAGGTGGCCGTAATTTGTGACCACCTCGGTAAATTCGTCCTTTGTTAATCGAAACATAAAATCGGCAGGAAACCTTGTTATGTTTTTTTTAAAAGGTTTGCTGTTACACTTATGTTGCCAATTTGCAATTTCTGGAGCCTGAGCCGCCGAGCAAGCAACGTAGCGTTAATCGTGTGTATGCGACGGTTTTGCCTTTGTTTATAAAATTTATATTATCATTAAAACTGACGTATAGCGCGAACGTGCTTTTGAAGGTCTCCGTAAGATTGAGTTTGATTATTCCCATTAGAAAAATCTACCCACCACCATATTCTGTCATTCCATAAATCAGTGCCACCAGCCGTTGATGTCCAATACCCTTCACTTCTAAAACTACCCAAGCCTCGCATATGCAAATTTCCGTACATATGATTCAGTTCATCTCTACTTGGGAGAAACCAATCGTCAAAACTATTAATTACCAAGGCATCGCAAGCCTGAGCAGCCCAACCAAAGCCACCGCCACGGTTATTTGCCTCCCTCATAATAGCCTGTGTATTTGCCATTCCTGTTCCTACGCTACGATCTGTGCTTGGTGCAATCCTCTCACTCGCTGGATGTAACTTGCTGCCTATATCTACTGGTGCTGCCTCCAAATACCGCCATCCACTAGAATTGTTACCTTTATCATAAAAGATGAGACCTCCAGCGGGTCCCCGATCACCAATTCTGTATACATGCTCTATCCATCTGGCGTATAGTTGCGTATTAGCATTTACAGTAAACACAGAACCTGCCGTATATGATGTGCCACCACCATCTGCTCTTGTATTCCATCCGCCAAAGTTACTGCTGGAATTGGTCATTGTACCTACATCAGGAATAGTAATGCTTTCACCATTCTGTACTGTTTGTGCAGTTGGAGCAGTACCGCTTGCTCCATTTGCATTAAAGGTAACGGTATACCGTACAGGGGTGTTTGTTGAGGCAGAAGTCGTTGGTTGCGTTCTTGCTGTAGTTGTAGGACTTGTTGAATTTATTCCAGTTCTGGTATTCATCAAGGCAGTTATGGTTTTTCCTGATGAAATATTCCAGTTGTTGCTTCCTTGTACTTGAACAGTTTCTACTTCAAGAGCACGAATACTTATCCGGTAATTGTCCCCTATTTGGCTTACTCTGCCTGTTACTATTATCTGTACTCCTAGAAATTGTCCGACCGACTGTGCTGAATTGTCGCTAATCTCCCCCGATAAATTTAGATTAAGTTCATCACGAGCTACATCTAATTGTTGACGATCAACTACAGAATATCTATTATCATTTACTGCATTTGAGATAAGTTCATCAATTATATATTCTGAAAGAGCCGAAGAACCCGATTGAATACTAATAACAGCTATTTTTCTTCCTGTTGGGATTCTTTCATTTAAATAATCTGACACCTGCCTTAGTGTTAAATCCAAATCATCAGATGCTGTTATTCTTGGGTTTGAACCACAGCCTAACATTAACACGATTACAGTAACAAGTATATATAATGCTTTTATTTTCATTTCAACCTCCTATTTTAATACCATTTATTTAAACTATTTCTTTTCCAAAGTTTCAAAAATTAAAACCGTCTAACTGGACGAACAAGGTATCTGGTAGTCAAATAGTTGGTCCAAGGTATTCCTCGCCAAGAACCGCTTTGATTCCATGCAGTATTTACTTCACCATTAACAAAATTTGTATACTGTACTCCTGTCCAACTATTATCACGGTAAGTTGCCATTGATGAAGACCAATACCTTTCTGATCTAAAATTTCCAAGCCCTCTCATGTGTAGGTTGCCGTACATATGACCAAGTTCATCCTGACTGGGCAAAAACCAATCATTAAAACCATTTAATTGATAAGTTGCCGCAAGTTGTACTGCCCAACCAAATCCGCCACCTTTATTATTGGCAACTCTCATCAGGTACATTGTGTTGGTTGCTCCCGTTCCTAAAGCTCGCGATCTACGCTCATTGCTTCCAGATAAAAATCCAAAGTGTTGTATTTCTTGATGTGTGTACGTCTCTGTGGCAAATACTGCAGGACCTAAATCCACGGGTGCTGCTTCCATAAACCGCCAGCCACCAGAACTATTACCCTGATCGAAAAAGATAATACCACCAGCAGGACCTGTGTCGCCGATTTTATAAGCTGGCAGCGGTGGTGTTGCAAGTTGTAATGGAGCTGCTGGTTGTGCTGGAGCCACTGGTTGCGCTGGAACAGCTTGTGCTGTGCTTGCAGGTCTTGAAGCCGCAGCGGTTGAAGTTTCGCCAGAACCAGCTCCATCTCTTACAGCAAGTAAAGTTTCTATTCTTGTGGTTTTTGCCAAATCTGCAATATAAGATACTGCAACTGTGGCTGTTTCTATATTTATAGCTTTTAATGATAAGCTGTAAACATCTCCTAAATCAGTCAGTGAACCGGTTACAATTGCTCCAGCTCCCAGGAATTGTCCGATTCTTTTTGCAGATTCATCATCAACTTCCCCGGAAAGCTGAATCCCTTGTTCCTCCCGGATTTTATCAAGGTTAGCACGGTCAACGACAATTAATTTTCTGCCGCCTACAATTGCCGATTCCAGTCTTGTTAAAACCTGTGTGGAAAATGCAGTTGAAGGCGAAGCAACACTTACAAGGGCGACCATAGTTCTTGATGGAATTCCTGTTTCAATCTGTGCTGCTGCTTCTCTTATTGCTGTATCCAAATCCATACCAGCATTAGCTGCAGGCTTGCTTGCACAAGTGCACAAAATTGCAATTAATCCAATAAAAAATATTTTATTCATGTTAAAAACTCCTTTGTTTAAAAAAATTCTCATCTCAATTAGAGCTGCGCTCTAAAATATTATTAAATCGATTTCTTCTGGTAATACTTGTATTTGAAAAAGATCTATACGCTTGCATCTGCCTCTCAATATTTGCAATACGCTGAGAAGGTAAGGGGTGAGTGGCATTCAAACTGCTTGTTTGGTTCCCTTGGATACTTTCGAATATCCTCAGTGTTTCTATGAGGCTTCCCGGGTTGTAACCTGCAGATGCAAGAATGTTAAGCGCTAAAGAATCCGCTTCAAATTCCTGTAACTGTGAATAACCTCTGCTAAAAAGAGAATCCACAATTTCATTTACAAGTTCTGAAAATAATTGTTGTTGTGTTTCTATTGATAAATTTTGGAGGATTCTTTGCTGCTCCTGTCCAAGCCTTTGTACAGTACGGGTATTCATAATTTCTGCAGTACCGTGCTGCAGCTGAATATGTGCAAGTTCATGAGCGATAATTGTTGCAAGCATATCTTCTGAAGATGCAAGGTCTAAAAGGCCCCTTGTAATAAATATATGACCTCCAGGCGTTGAAAAGGCATTAGGAGCAGGGGTATCAAGAACCATCACATAATATCCGTTATACCAGTCAGGTGCGGCAGAATTTATCGCAAGCGTTTTACAGATTAGATTCAAATAATTTGTTAATGCAGGTTTTTCCATGCATAACCGGAAATGATAAAGTATGTGAGCTGCAACTGTACGCCCAAGATAATAACTATCCCGCTTGGAAAATTCTTCCTGCGAATTATCTATCGCGCTTTCCATGCGGGCTAATGCATCGGAAATGTTATTAACCTGGGCTGTTAAACTGCTTGCGGTAATTAAAAGTATAATAATAACAATTGACTTACCCATATTTTCAGCTCACAGTCATATTTGATTATTAATCTTCCGAACGGGGAGTAGGCTTTGATTGAGTTTCCGCAATTCGCTGCTGCATCATTCTTGCTGCCTCGTTCGCCCTGAAGTCTGCATAACGGGATGCCTCGTTTGTAAAGACATCATTAACCATTCTTTGTGCATCTGCTTTTCCTAATGAAACGCGTACCCACCAGGTACCGTCAGGCATTCTTCTTTGGGCATTCGGAGTGGCGCCGGAAAGATTTAAATTAATCAGTTCCTGTGAGACTCTTTCTATTGACTGGATCGAAGCTGAGTCCTGCAATGTACCGGATTCCCTTGCATAATCAGTCAGCATACTTTGCACTAAAGTGCTTAATTGAGCTGCAACATCACGCTTGGCACGGGACATTGCAGCATCCCTTGCAAGGTTTTCATTTTGCAATTTTGCAAAACCAATTCCCCAGAACGCACTTTCCGGCGGAAGTTCATCCGCCCATTCCGGAGCTGTCATAGTAGCAGGGGCAGAACCGCAGCCAGTTGCCAGCGCCACAATAATAACGGCAAAAAATACAAAGATTCTTTTCATTTTTTTCTCCTTTTTTTATTTTATTGTTATTAATGATGCAAGATATTCGCGTAACACAACGGGATACCTTTCGGCTATTGTTCTTTCTGCATTTCTAAAAGCTGCCTCTTCTGCATTAGCATAAGTACTGTGGCCTTCTCTAAGATTAAAACTGAAAGGAAGCAGCGATGCCCCACTTGAGTTTTCAATCAGGTTAGCGCTTGCTTCTATACGGCAGAATATAAAATTATTTCCGGGAAAAGCTGCTTCGCTGACATTTAAATTGACATTCAATGTATATAAAGGATTATTTCCTCTTGTTCTGAACCCTTCAGAACTTAACACACTGGCAAATGCATCCTGTACACGATTTGCGCGATCGCTGTTTACAGCTACTGTTACTGTAATGTTTCGGATAATGTCAGCTGCTTCAATATTAAAAAAATCCGGGCTTCTTGGATTTAATGATGAAGTGGACCCGCCTAACTGAGAAATTACAGATGTATAATTTGTATTTATACCTGCGATAAGAGCTGCAAGCCTGAAATGCGATAAACCTGTTAATGTATTTCTTTCATTTATACTCATCGAAGTAAGCAAATCGATATTACGGTTGTTAATCATTATTATGTCTGTATATATTGAGATTGTTTTTGCTTTATCCATGTAAGTAACTGCGTAAACTGTACCGCGTCTGGAATCCCAGATGCTTCCAATCTCAGCGCCGATTAGATTATCCATGGAAGCTGCAGTAGTTATTCTGTCTCTAATGCTTGTATTTTCTGAAACACTGACAACACCTCTGTTTACAGCTTCTGTATACATCGTAGTCAATGTGTAATCAGATTGTATGGACTGGCCAAAAATGGCAGTCAATGCGGCAAGCGCTCTTGCTTCCGCCTGATTACGATCCTGTCCTGAACCAACTGCGGCAATAAAATGATTTCTGTTGTAAAGGTTGTAAGGATCATTTACCCAATTAGGCTGGCGGCCTCCCCGTGTAACCTGTGCCGGCGGAACCGGTGTCTGGATTTGAGGCATCCTTTGATTTAACAAATTATTGTCACCGTCAAGAGCCATTTCCAGTCTTCTTAGCGCATCTCTTACTGCTGTATCAACTTCTGTTTGTGTCTGAGTGAAGACAGGATTTGGAAAAAACAAGAAACTTAAAATAAACAGAATTTTAATAATCACATTAGTTCCTTAAAAAACTCATAAAATAAAAAATTCATAATACTAGCCTAATGGTCTACTATTAATAATCCATAGTAGGGCTATTAATAATAGATTGTCAAGGGTTATTATTGCTGTACTATAAACATTTTATAGATGTGAAAAACCGAAAATTATTAAAGGAAATATTATCCACGAATATAAAACTTAGAAGGGAAGCACTGGATATATCGCAGGAAAAACTTGCAGAATTAGCAGATGTTTCAATTCAATCGATAAAGGGTATTGAAGGGTGCCGGACATGGGTGAGCGATACCATGCTGGAAAAATTGGCTTCGGTACTGGGAGTATCGGCTTTTCAATTACTGGTTCCGACAAATAAAGCTGATTTAAACGATGACGGTGCTTTGACTGCCATTCTTCTGCGAAACCTGGAACAAAATATACATGATGATATTAATGCCCGTTTTAAACGTTTGCAAACCCGCACTAAGAAAGTAACAAAACGTACATAAGATGATATCTTGTTTACAGTATATATCGTTCTTATATCAAGTAAGAAAATTTTCTATACAGAAATATTTAATTAAAAAAACATTTCAAGAACATAGAGACATAATACGTTATCCTATTGACTAAACCTGCTTCACCTCGTTATGCTTAACATACGTTTACTACAGGAAGGCATCTATGGATAAATCATTAAGTAAAATAAAACTTTTTGAAGAACAAAAAGTTCGTTACGTATGGGACGAAGAGGCCGAAAAATGGTGGTGGTCGATTATTGATGTTATCGGGATTTTAACGGAACAACCTGATTATAACAAGATAAGGAATTACTGGAAATGGCTGAAAACAAAGCTGAAAGAAGAAGGAAGTCAAGTGGTTAGTAATACTAACCAGTTGAAATTAATCGCTCCCGACGGCAAAATGCGCCTTACCGATGTTGCTGACACAGAACAAGTCCTGCGCCTTATTCAGTCTGTTCCCAGTAAAAAGGCCGAGCCGTTTAAAATGTGGCTTGCAAAAGTTGGAAGCGAGCGAATTGATGAAACTGTTTCCTAATTTGTGCTGAACCCTATTTTTTTGGTTTTTGGCGGTTGCTCAATGAGATTATTTAAGGCAATTATGATTTGTTTTATTTTCTTATCATGTTCTGAAAACTTTAAATCGGTATTTTTGATGTGAAGCATTAGTAGTTTACAAAGTTCGGTAATTTGGTTGTTTGCAACAACAACAGAGTTTTCAGAATCAATTTGCGAAAGCACGTAGTGCCTTAATTTAACAAAAGCTCTCATTATTTGGATATTTACATCTATGGCTTTTGAGCTGTTCAATACTGCTGCCAGCATCGCTACTCCCTGTTCTGTGAAAGCATAAGGCAGGGTTGGCCTAAATTTAAGATTTTGGAGGTGGTCGCAATTTGCGACCACCTTGGTAAATTCGTCTTTTGTTAATCGAAACATAAAATCAGCGGGAAACCTTGTTATGTTTCTTTTTACAGCTTCATTTAACCGTTTTACTTCCACTTCGTAAAGTTCTGCTAAATCACTATCCAGCATGACTTTATGCCCACGGATAGTATATATCCGTTTTTGAATTTGCTTTAGTTGGTTTGCCATATATTTGTTTTATCACAATATGCTTGTTTAAGAAGCCGGGTTGAGCTTTATCTGCTGTTTTATCGTTAAATAAAAAGAGCAGCTTAAATATTGCCCGTGTGAACATAACGGAGTTTTTTACCTGCTTCTTTTGCGGCATTTCTTAAAAAAACGGGATTTGTAGGCGGAGCGTTCCAGCGGTAATCGGGGTGATAGGCTGTTAGGTGCCATGGTATGTCTTCGCTTATTGAAGCGATATAACCGGCTGCGGCATTTAATTCCTCCTGTGAATTATTCAAATCCGGAACAACCAGAGTGGTTATTTCCATATGAACATCCATTTCATGGCAAACCCTGATAAAATCCAGAACTGCCTGCAAAGTATTTTCAGCCTTATATCCAAGGATGTTTTTGTAAGTTTCCGCAGAGAAACATTTTAAATCTACATTAACGGCATCTGTAAGTTTTAAAATTATAGATGCAGCTTCTTTATTAACACAGCCGTTTGTTACAAGTACGTTTGCGATTCCGTGCTTGCGTGCAAGAGCCATACAGTTCAGAACATACTCTGCATGAACAAGAGGCTCTGAGTAAGTGTAAGCAATAGAGGGTGTATCATGCTTTAAGGCAGCGGAAATAACTTCACCTGGCTGCATCCATCTGCCATGACCCTGATCGCAGATCTCTGTGTTTTGCGAAATATGCCAGTTCTGGCAAAAGGGGCAGCGCAGATTGCAGCCTGTAAAACCAAGAGAAAGTATTTGGGAATGCGGTTTAAAATGATAAAGAGGTTTTTTTTCGATTGGATCAACTGCAAAGGCGGAGACAAATCCGTAAAAAGGAATGATTCCCTTTCCGCTCTTATTGCCCCTAACGCCGCATGCGCCGAAACCGCCGTTTTTAATTCTGCAGTTATTGGGACATAGTTCGCATTGAATGTCCTCGCCTTTATCTGTCATAAATAGGGGAGAACGGTTCATTCTACCTCGAACGGTTCAAGTCTTACTCCGACAGCTCCGCGTCTGACCCAAAGTTTTACAAGCAGAATCCCCTCGCCGATTTCTGTTATTGCAGACGGGACTTCCTCAACAAAAAGAATATCTTCAAGCCTGAACTCCAGCACGGCCGGCTCTTTTCCCAGCGGATCGCTTACAAGAATTAATTTGGTTTTATCGGACGGATGCACCCTTGGAAATCCGGTAAAAGGAACGCCGTCATTCGGCTGCCCTTTAGCATATTTTGTTATACTGTTTAACGGCAGCATTTCAAGATAATTTGCTTTATACATTCATCCCTCCTTATAACGCAGGTTATTACAGGAAAATATCATTATTAAATTATTTGCGCCTCTATATAATATATGATAATTATCATTGATAAACAACAAATTCTTAAGTATGGGAACCTATAAAAATTCTTTTTAGAGGTTTCCATACAGATAACAATTTAATGCTTTTTGAAGCTTTTAGCCTCAAAAAATGATATAATAACTTCAATCTTTAAAACTAAAAAGTTTTTAAAGATTACCGTATTATTAACAAAGGAGTTTTTAATTGAAGCAGGCATTTTTCTTTCGTGGTGATTCATTACTCCTGCCTTTGGATACTGATGATTTTCAGGCTGATACCGGTCTTCCCTTAGAATTATCCAAAGAATTTATTAATCCTGAAATACTTAAGATACCTGCGCTAAACAGCGGAGAAGTAATAAATGCAGTATCAATTTCTGCAGAAACTGTTCTGCCTGATAACTGGAAGAGCATTCCGGTCCGCCAGCTTCTTGCCGTGTCCGGTACAAACCTGGAAAATATAATCCGCGCCTGCCATATTGTACAATGGAGAAAGGATTCGCGTTTTTGCGGAACCTGCGGCGCTGAGAATAAAGATGCAGACAGACAGGCGCAGCGTATTTGCCCTAATTGCGGGCGGACAGAATTTCCAAGAATATGTCCTGCGGTCATTGTTGTAATTACAGATAATGAAAACAGAATACTTCTTGCGCATAACAAAAGATTCCGCAGCAGGGTTTACAGCCATATATCCGGATTCAATGAAGCCGGTGAAACGCTGGAAGAAACTGTCGCGCGTGAAGTCCGCGAAGAAGTCAATATAGAAATAAAAGATATTGAATATGTAAAATCCCAGCCGTGGCCCTTTCCAAATTCATTAATGCTGGGTTTTAAGGCGCGTTATTTATCAGGAACAGTTAAACCGGACGGCGATGAGATAGAAGACGCCGGCTGGTTCACATGCGAAAACCTGCCGGAATTGCCTGGAGAAGGATCGCTGTCGCGGATGTTAATAAATAGTTGGCTGAGTAACAGTTTGTAATTTAATTATCTTTCAGTACGAAGAATCTCGATAATTCTCCAGTTTCTGCGCCTGTCCCGCCTTAGTGTAAGAACATCACTGCGGTTTCTTGCAAAGCTTTCATCCGGCGCCCATAAGTGATAACTTGCACGGAATACCATCAATCCCTGGTCTTCATTGCCGCCCAAATAATCTATGGTTAAGTCCGTTACGCCGAATACATTGGGAGCCGGCAGATCGCCTCCGCTTTCCTTCCAGACCCTGGCCTGGATAAGTGTAGAAGATGACGCTCCCTCATATGCCTGCCTTGTCCTTATAACAGCGAATAAACTTGCCGCCGCATTTATATCGGCCTTATCGGCTCCCTGAACGCAAGCTTCCATTATCGCATGATTTAATGAACTGAATGCCTCATAATATGCAGTGACAACATTGTCAGGTGACATTCCCGCCGTTGTCGGGCGTTTTGAAAATCCTTCCATTGTGCTGAATATCACAAATAACATGAAAATAAGGCCTATTGAAATTCCTATAAGAAGATGCTTGTTGCGTGTAACAAAACGCTTTGTTTTTATAAATGAATTTTGCTTTATTGCATGCAGTTTTTTTTCTTTTTCTATTAAATCTTTTTTTTCTGCGGACGTTTTGCTGAATAACGATGAAAGAGAAATTACAGAACCTTCCGCTCCGAGTAAGAGTTCCAAAAGCTCTGTTAGAATATCTGTGCCGTTTTTACTTCGTTTTTTTGCAACAGGCAAAAGAAGCGCGGCCTGAATAAGGCTGCAAATTTTATCATCCAAATCCGGGGCTGCAAAATGCAGCGGCATGAAAACGCCTTCCCTCATATCCTGATAAATTTCTGCAGACGGATAAGGATGAACACCTGTAAATATTTTGTATAACATTACTGCAGCGCAAAAAGCTGCGGTATCCATGCCGATTAAATCGGGGCAATTGTACCGGTCGGGCTGCGTGCCTTCCATATGCAGGCAGCGGTTTGATAAATTTTCCGGTGCAAAAAAAACGCTGCCCTTCGGATTAATGCCGTTATTATCAAGGCTGATAAATGATGCGCCGGGATTGTACGCAGATCGTGTTTCACCCAAAAACATTTTTGATCTTATCCAGTAAACAACAGCTTCAAGCGCAGTCTGCCGGTTTGCATAGATATTAACTTCATCAAGCAGCAGATCGAGTCTCTTTCCCTGGAATACCGGCCCAAAAACTCTCATGGATCCGTTTGTTTCATTAACCCCTGAAGGTCTCCATACTTTGTGCGTTCCGTCAGCGCTTACTACAAAGCCCTGTTCGATCAGGCTTTGTGACATTTTTGTCCTTGCAAACGAACGGGGATCCAGCCCGGTGTCAAAACATACCGCCGGGTTGTTATCTACGCTGGAAATATGGATATTCAATTCCATCTCATCCCTTTTTTATCTTGTTGAATACAGATAGCGGAAATATTCCATATCGGTAGTAAGGGTTTTCTCAAACTGAGGCATTGTCTGGCGGTAGGATTCAATCGCTCTCCAGAAGTCAAAGAATGTTCTGTCCCTGTTATATGCATCAGCATAAATCCTTGCAGCCCTTGCATCTGCATTTCCCATAATTGTTTGCGCCTGTGTATAAGCGGCTGAAAGTATGGAACGCTTTTCGTTGTCCATTCTGCCAAGCCATTCCGCCTTGCGGCCTTCGCCATCCGAACGGTAAGCCATGGCAAGCTGATTGCGTTCCCTAATCATACGCGCATAAACGCTTGGTGTAAGTTCCGGCGAATAACTAATCTGCCGCGTTACAACATCGATAAGTTCAATGCCGTATTCCGGAACCATACGCCGTGAGCGGTCAAGAATTTCTTCTGCAAGCCGGCGGCGTCCCTTTGAAATAGCCCTGTGGCTTGAATCAGTTTGCGTTGTAGAATTGATGATTTCGATTTCAATATCATCATCCAGTCCGTGACTTTCTGTTTCCGTTAAACGTTCCATAATAATGTCGGAGTTTCGTACCGATTCTATCAGGGGATTTTCCGCTACTACAGTACGCACTGCAGAGTCGATAATTTCCGCCAGCTTGGAATAAGCCGCTTCTACTGTGTTAATTGATTCATAAAAAACTTTTGGATCTGAAATGCGCCAGCGGGCAACAACATCAACAAAAATGAACTGTCTTTCCGCTGTTGGAATAATCCTGGCTTCGCCGTCCCATGCCATAATCTTTTTAGGATAACGGACAACTTCATCTATAAAAGGAATTCTTACCTGCAAACCGGCATTTGTTACTATGTTGGTTATTCTTCCCAGTTGCACGACAACAGCCTGCTCGCCTTCATTTATTACATAAAGAGGGCCGGCTACAATAATACCAAGAACAATTATAAATATAACAACAAGAGCAGTAAGTGTTTTTTTCATTATCTGTTTCCTCCCAGGTTCATAAGAGGCAGGAAATTTCTAAGATTTCGATCGATAATTGTCATGCCGTCTTCGTTTTTGAATACCTCTTCTATCATTTCATAGTAAGGCCTCTGCCTTGTAACTTCCGGGGCGCGGCGGTATTCATCGTGTACCGAATTAAAGCGGGCAACATCGCCGTTTGCCCTGTTCACGCGTTCTGTTGCATAACCCTGCGCTACCTGGATCATCCGCTCGGCTTCGCCTCTGGCTCTTGGAATTTCCTCGTTGTAAGACTGCTGTCCCTCGTTAATAAGCCTTTCGCGATCCTGTATCGCCCTGTTTACATCTTCAAATGCTTCCTGCACACCGGACGGAGGAGTAACATTCTGAAGCCTTACCGCAATAACATTGATGCCAAGATTGTAACCCCTGAACGTAACATTCATAAGATCCAGAGCTTCATTTTCGATAGCGCTGCGCTCTCTTCCCATAATGTCCATTATTGCGCGGTCTCCGACAAGCATATTGATTACTGAACGCGACACATCTCTGATAGTTTCACGGCGTTCATGAACATTAAAAACCCATGCTCTTGGATCATCAACGCGGTACTGGATAATCCATTCAACATCGATAATATTCAAATCGCCTGTAAGCATGATGGACTCGACTGCCTGGCTTGCATAAGACGGAAAGTTTCCTCCCCTCATTGTGCGAAAGCCAAACTCCTCGGTCTGAACTGTCCTGACATTTACGGTATAATTACGGTCAATGCCGAAGGGAAGTTTGAAATGCAAACCCGGATCCCTTATGCCGATAAACCTGCCAAAACGGGTAATAACAGCTTGTTCAGTTTGATCTACGATAAAAACACTGGTGCTTATAAGGATAAGCGCCACTATTCCCGTAATTATTAAAATTAACTTGTTTGGGTTTAATTTACCCAGGATTGGTGAAGAAAATTTCATAGCATGAGTATACTATGTGTTTATTTAAAACTCAAGCCAAGGAGCTGAAAGACTCCTAAGCATTTAACAGTTAAGCATTTTTGCCGGTAAGTATTTCCCTGTTTTTAATAAGGGTTTGACGCTGTTCTTTAGTGACAACCGGATACTGCGGGTTAAGCGCTTTAAGCGTCTCAAGGATTACTTCCGATGCTACAACATGCGTATATTCTTTTTTGTCTGCAGGCAGTATCCACCATGGATTTTCAGGCGTTGATGTCGCGGCAATCGCTGTTTCATAGGCTTCCTGATAATTATCCCAATAACCCCTTTCTTTAAGATCGCTGTCTGAAAATTTCCAGTTTTTATCTTCCCTGTCAATTCTCCTGAGAAACCGCTTGCATTGCTCTTCCTTTGAAAGGTGCAGAAATAATTTAACGGTAATAACGCCGTTTTCCCAAAGATATTCTTCAAAATTTTTAATTTGTTTGTACCGTCTTTTGATGGTTCCGTCGTCTTTACAGCGATCTAAAATATTTAGTTTTCTATAAAGTTCATGTACTTTTACAACGAGGACATCTTCATAGTACGAGCGGTTAAAAATGGAAATCATACCGCGCTGAGGCAAGACCGGTATAACCCTCCATAGATAATCATGGTTCAATTCTCTTGTAGACGGCTGCCTGAAATTATGCACTTTTACACCCTGCGGATTCACGCCTATTACATTGCGGATAACAGAATCCTTGCCGCCGCCATCCATCCCCTGAAGAACTATCAGCACTCCGGCCTTGCCGTCAGCATACAAACGCGATTGCAATACCCTGATTTCGTCCTTATTTTTTTTAAGGATATCCGCACGCTCCTTTTTGTCATACATGGGATTCTTCCCAGGAGTCGTTTCATAGTTCTTTAACAGAAACTTGTTACCCGAGGTAACCTTATATTTATCTATGCCCATATTATTATAATACCATATATTGTATATTTTACAACTGTTTTATTTAGGGTGATTAAGTTGCTGCCTATTAATTACCTCATTTATTTCGATTTCATATCAGAGTTTTCTGTTTGGATTAAACGACTTTTAATTTCTTCTACAGAGAGCCCCTGAGACATTAATTCAAAAACTTCTTCTCTGCCCTCAGCTTTGCCCTCTGCTCTTCCTTCTTCTATGCCGTCTTCCCGGCCTTCCTTATATCGAATGGCTCCAAGCCTCTCAACACTTATTTCTTCAAACAGCATATTTATTACCTCCGAACCGTGCTTCTTAAGAAAATCCCCTAGAATGCCATTTTCTATGCAGTATTTTATCGCAGCTCTCATGGATTCATCAAGCGATAATTCCTTATTATACTCCCATATCATGGATATGAATATACTGTAACTGTCCAGCATCTTGCTTTTTGCCAGTATCTGCGGATTGCAGCCGTGGTTTATGTTGTATACATGCACTACAAGCTCCAGAGGAAGGCCGCTTCCTTTTATCAACTTTAAGTCTTCTATATCCTTAAAAGCGGCGGATAGCTTTAGCTGATTATATTCGGGATAAGGCTCCTTGCCGTTATATAAAACGATAAATTCCGGTGTGGGGATTTTTACAAGTTTTCTCTGATATAAATTATCCTGCTCAAGAATTTTTTCGTAAACACGCCCAATATACATCAGCAGCCTGACCGGGACATTGTTGTTTATGGAGCTTTGG
>Ga0123356_10001438_pt1 | contig 26311 bp, 22 predicted proteins | sample TergutEmb28metaG_2_FD_92546 | JGI IMG/M metagenome (GOLD analysis project Ga0123356, IMG submission 92546) | Embiratermes neotenicus P3 segment gut microbial communities from Petit-Saut dam, French Guiana - Emb289 P3 | ecosystem: Host-associated > Arthropoda: Insects > Digestive system > Gut ...
AGTGTCGCACCTTCGACCTCTCGGACAACCCTCCGTATAAGTTGACAATAAAGCATTGGCTCGTTATGACCACTTCGATACTCTTCCATGTACTTTCTTGTGTTGATAAAGATACAGGATTACTGCAATTTTGTCAACTAAGAACGAGGTGGAAATCATCATTTAGAACATGTGTGAAAAATCGTAAGTTTCACAGCAAATAAGCGTCTTGCCATTTTGACACTCTAGATATATACTGTACGAGATTAATTGATCACAGAGAGGAATCATACTATGTTTGAACTATTCGTCAGAGGCAAGACACTTCCGGAGGCGTATCATAATGCACTTGTTGCTCTTCATGAAAACAACGACGAGGTGCCATGCCCGGACTATAACACAAATCAAAAAGAAGCATCGGTGACTTTTGTCGTTGAAGAGCCGCTTGCTGAGCCGATGATAAGCAAGATGTTCATCGGGGATCCGCGTTCTCTCGAGCAGTATAGACAGGAGCTGCTTGACGGCATATTGGATTTCGAGGTCGAAAAGGGTAACTGGGATTATACCTATCACCAGCGGATCGAGAAACAGGTCCCATGGGTCATTGAAGATTTGAAGCGAAGTAAGGAATCGCGCAGAGCAGTCGTACTCGTTCGGACCGAATATGACATGACGACAGATGCTCCCGCGTGTCTGCAACACATCCAATATTTTATAAGAAATGATAAACTGCATTGTAAAGTTTTATTCCGTTCGAACGATTCAACTAAGGCGACCTTTATGAATGCATTCGCGCTCATCCAACTTCAAAAAAGAGTTGCCGAAGCGCTCGACTTATCTGTCGGCACGTATACACATAGAGCAAACAGCTTCCATGTTTACGAGCGTGATTATGATATGTTTGATGGTTATGTGCGTCGCATAAAAGCCGGTGGAGAGTTGACATATGACTACGAAGACGAGTGGGATGAAATGATGGAAGACGCTAAACCGGAGATTGCAAAAATGGTTGAAGAACTGAAAAATCGCTAAAAAAGCAGGTAAAATAATATACTTTACTTTCCAAATATAAACTAATATATAAATTACAACACGCATGATAACAGGGGTTGTTAAAAATCCTTACTTTTGAATCGCGATCGGTAAGATGTAGATTAGTAAAAGGGGCGAAAAACGATATTGGACTTATTTTTTTGCGTACCGTGTCTTTTTGGGCTTGAAGGTCTTTGTGCAGATGAGTTAAAGAGACTTAAATTTGAAAATATCAAAGCCGAGAATGGACGGGTTTTGTTCACCGGTGGTGTTGGAGAAATAGCAAAAGCAAACATCAATCTCAGAACCGGTGAGCGAGTCTTACTTGTGATCGGTGAGACAGGCGCAAACAGTTTTGATGAACTTTTTGAGGGTGTCCGTGCAATGCCGTGGGAAGAGTATATTCCTTCCGACGGAGCTTTTCCGGTGAAGGGTCATTCTCTTGGATCTAAGCTACACTCAATCCCTGATTGCCAAAAGATAATAAAAAAAGCAATAGTTGAGCGTTTAAAAGACGGACATAGAACCGATCATTTGGATGAGACCGCAGCAAAATATCAAATCCAATTTGCGATAATGAACGATATTGCTATGCTATATATCGACACATCAGGCGCGGGACTGCATAAGCGAGGTTACCGTCCTGTCGGCAGTTCTGCTCCACTCAGGGAAACGCTCGCAGCCGCCATAGTTAAGCTTTCAAGGTATCGCGGACGCGAGTCGGTGTGTGACCCGTTCTGCGGTTCCGGAACGATACCTATAGAGGCAGCTCTTGCCGCAACAAATCGCGCACCGGGTCTTAACAGGGAGTTTGCTGCACAGCAATGGCACTGGCTTGATAGCAATATATGGGCAGACGCAAAAGAAGAAGCAAAAAGTCGTGAGTTTCAGGGGAATTATGAGATTTGGGGTGGAGATATCGACCCGAAATGTATTGATATTTCCAAAGAAAATGCAAAAAGAGCCGGAGTTTCAGATTTCATTCGGTTTGAGATTGCAGATGCAACATCGTTTTATCGTGAAGAACTAAGTGAGGGGCGGAGCGGTATTATTATGACAAACCCTCCCTACGGAGAAAGAGTCATGGAGAGTAGCGAAGCCGAGGACCTTTATCGTAAATTTGGCACTGTTACGAAAAGCCTCAAGGACTGGAATATGTACATCCTTTCATCACACACCGAATTTGAGCGAACATTCGGCAAAAAAGCAGTGAAAAAGCGCAAGCTGTATAATGGCATGATAAAGTGTGACCTATTTATGTATTATTAGGGAGATAACCCGATGAAACATTTGTTTATAATCAACCCTGTCGCGGGCGGAAAGAAAAGCCGATTTGAGGAAACAGAGCGCACTATCAGGGCGTTTACGGAAACGCTCAAAGATCCTTTTGAAATATACATAACCAAAGCACCTATGGATGCTTATCGTAAAATCATCGAGGAGGCAGGTGGGGCAGACTCCTTGCGTGTATATGCTTGTGGTGGTGATGGTACACTCAACGAATGTGCGAATGGAGCAGCAAACAAGCAAAATGTTGCGATCACACATTATCCGTGCGGAACAGGAAATGATTTTCTCAAGACCTTTGGCAGAGAGAATGTAGACATGTTCCGTGATTTGCAAGCACTTTCAACAGGCACTGTGCGTGCTCTCGATCTAATAGATTGTGACGGAAGATACGGCATAAATATCTGCTCTGTAGGTATTGATGCACGTGTTGGTGCGGACGTCCATAAATACAGCAACATACCGATCATTGGTGGTGCGACCGGGTATGTTGTTTCTCTTATCGTGAACGTTATAAAAGGAGTGACGCAGAAGTTTCGTATTACTATAGGTGATGTGGTAATAGACAAGAAAATCACTCTTGCTTGTGTTTGCAATGGTCAGTGCTACGGTGGTGGATTTAATCCTGTGCCTGATGCAATGCCGGATGATGGCATTCTTGATACCCTTATCGTCGAACCGGTGTCCCGTCTGAAAGTAGCAGAAATAGTCGGAAGATACGCAAAAGGTAGATTCAGCGAGTTTCCTGAGCTTTTTACATATGTACGGGGTAGTGGTATGGATATTGAGGGTGACAGCGAGTTTGTTGTGAATATAGATGGCGAAGCGATTTATGCAAAAAAAATAAGCTTTAAGCTTGTACCTAAAGCTGTTAACTTCGTTTTTCCAACTGAATTGCAAATAATTAATGCAAGATCGCAGTAATCGGGCGAAATTTGCAGATAAACGACGATTCAAGGAGAATCGGAAAGATAAATAAAGAATATCGCAACATACAGGCGAATATACCGCAAATATATAAGAAAGTCCTGTTGCGAAATAGCTAAACATAGACTATTATTAAGACTGCGTTAGCACTCAAGGTCAGAGAGTGCTAACGCAGCCAAACTGTTTAATGATGAAAATTTAAAAGGAGGAAACTACTTATGAAGTTAAAGCCGTTGGCAGATCGTGTTATTATCAAACAAGTCGAAGCCGAAGAGACAACAAAAGCGGGCATCATACTTACGAGCGCAGCACAGGAGAAGCCTCAAATGTATGAAATTATCGCAGTTGGTCCCGGTGGTATGGTTGATGGAAACGAAGTTAAGATGGAAGTGAAGAAGGGTGACCGCATTATTACAGGTAAATACAGCGGAACCGAAGTCAAAATCGATGGCGAGGAATTGACGATAGTACGTCAGAGCGACATTCTCGCAGTTGTAGAATAAGTGTGTAGGAGGTAACTTTTTAAATGGCAAAGCAAATTATTTATGGCGAGGAAGCCCGCAGGGCTTTAGAAAAAGGGGTCAACCAACTTTCGGATACAGTGCGTCTGACGATAGGTCCTAAAGGCAGAAATGTTGTTCTCGATAAAAAATATGGCTCCCCACTGATCACAAACGACGGTGTTACAATAGCTAAAGAAATCGAGTTGCAAGATCCTTTTGAAAACATGGGTGCGCAGCTTGTTAAGGAAGTTGCATCAAAAACAAACGACGTAGCAGGTGACGGTACTACCACAGCAACAATGCTTGCACAGGCTATGATCCGTGAGGGTATCAAAAATGTAGCAGCCGGTGCAAATCCGATGGTCATGAAAAAAGGTATCGAAAAGGCTGTTAAGGTTGCTGTTGAAGCAATCAAAGCAAACTCAAACCCTGTTTCCGGCTCAAAAGATATTGCCAGAGTCGGCGCTGTTTCTTCCGGAGATGAGAACATCGGCACATTGATAGCAGAGGCGATGGACAAGGTCTCACGTGACGGCGTTATTACAGTTGAAGAATCAAAGACAGCGGAAACTTACTCTGAAGTTGTTGAGGGTATGCAATTTGACCGTGGATATATCACACCATACATGGTCACAGATGCCGAAAAAATGGAAGCGGTCATCGATGATCCGTATATCCTTATAACAGATAAAAAAATCTCAAATATACAAGAGATACTTCCGGTGCTTGAGGCAGTCGTTCAAGGTGGTAAAAAGCTCGTTATAATCGCTGAAGACGTTGAAGGTGAAGCTCTTGCTACGATCATACTCAACAAAATCCGCGGCACTTTCGTATGCTTATGCGTAAAGGCTCCCGGATTTGGAGACAGACGTAAAGAGATGCTTCGTGACATCGCAGCACTCACAGGCGGCGAAGTTATTTCAAGTGAGCTTGGCATGGAACTGAAAGAAGCCACAGTCGAAATGCTTGGTACAGCACGTCAGGTCAAAGCATCCAAAGACAATACACTTATTGTCGAGGGTGCAGGAAAGACCGAAGACATCAAAGCACGTATCGCACAAATTAACACAGAAATCGAGATCACAACGTCAGATTATGACAAAGAGAAGCTCCAAGAGCGTCTGGCGAAGCTTTCCGGTGGCGTAGCTGTCATCAAAGTTGGTGCTGCAACAGAAACCGAAATGAAAGAGAAGAAGCTCCGCATGGAAGACGCACTTAACGCAACACGTGCAGCAGTCGAAGAAGGCATCGTTGCCGGCGGCGGAACTATTTATGTCGTAGCTTCAAAAGCTGTGGATAAGATCCTCGATGGCGCATCGGGCGATGAAAGAACGGGCATGGCGCTGGTTATGAGAGCTCTTGAGTGCCCTGTAGAGCAAATTGCCATGAATGCCGGAGTTGAAGGTGCAGTAGTACTTGATAAGGTAAAGAATGCAAGCGATGCACACTTTGGCTTTGACGCAGCAAGTCAAGAGTATGGCGACATGATAAAAGCTGGTATCGTAGATCCGACTAAAGTCTGCCGCAGCGCTCTTGAGAACTCTGCATCGGTAGCAGCGATGGTGCTCACAACTGAGTCACTTGTTGCTGACATTCCGGAACCACCGGCACCAATGCCGGCAGGACCCCCAGACATGGGCGGCATGTATTAATATATACAAGAAAAGATGAAAAACGTCACAATGACGTTTTTCATCTTTATAGAGCATGTAAGAAAGTTAATAAGGCTCATTTTGGACCTTATTAACTTTTTTTAGATATTAATATGGAATATACCCGCTGTTTACGCCCGGGGTCATCATTATATTACGTGCAAATTTCCAATATAAGCATTCAGCAAGGATCACGTACTTGATACATCTGCGGGGGTCTTCGGGAACGAACATAAAGTAATCACCACCGTAGTATACCTGGAAGTTGTCACAGTGGTCGTATGAAATAGCCGGAATAGTGTCCACCGGAAAAAACTTGCTAGTCTGCTCTCCGGATATTTCACCATCGAAATGCCAACCCTTTGGATCAAGCCTTAATACACCAAAGCCGCTTTCAACCATACCGCGACCGGGTTTCGGTGAAGGAGTCCAAATCTTGACATTTTCAACGATCGGCTCCATATCCTCGCTCATTGCCTGCATTTCATATCGTGCTTGGTCTCTGAACCATATTGAGATTTCTCTATCGCCGATACTACCGGGTGAAGGGTTTAACTTTAACTCCCGGTCTACAGTCACCTCGTTGCCACATGCGGTACACCGGAGTATGTTACCCTTGGACATCATAGTGAACTCCTGATTGCACTTAGGGCAATAGTATAATACGTTTTGCAGCCCTTTCGCCAAATTGTTCGCCCATACTGTTTTAAAGGGTTTGTCAACCGGCAGAGCACCCTCGGCACCGCTTAGTCTTGCGTCGATGGCTGCATTTATCTCGTCTATCGATAATGATTTTATTTCATCCTCTGAGAAAAGGTTCTTGTATGTGACCCGGATACGACCAAATCGGAACCATTTGCGCCAGTGTGGCATGCTGACTTTAGCGCCTTCAATATATGCGCTTATAATAGGAACTCCCATCTTTTTGATCAACTTACCTGTCGCCTTATGCATTCCTGTGTATGCATTGCTGCTTGAGCATCGACCTTCCGGGAACAGGAGTATACCCTTACCGCGATTGATAACGGTTTTTATGCCGATTATTGAACGAATATCGGGGTCAAACATGTTTTTTGGTATGACTCCCATGATTGGTAACAGCTTATGCAGGGGTCTGTACAAGAACCACTTTTGCGCTCCCACAGCATATAGACGGCGGGGGTAAAACGACATCATCACAATAAGAAAATCCATCATGGTAAAGTGATTTGACAAAATAATATATGGTCCCTCAGGTACTTTCAGCTCTTTACGATAGACTTTCAATTTGAAGCATATTTTCAGTAACGGGTATACTAAAATATATGCAAGTAAGTATAGTGCTGCGTTGGGTTTCTTAAGTTTCATAGTTTCAAAAAATCCGTTCTTTGGTTAATGTCAGCAAAAGCCGCTGTCTTTACGGGGTGTCATTTGAATGTTTGATGCAAATTTCCAATATGCACATTCACCGATCACTGAGTATTTAATGCATTTTTGCCTGTCCTCCGGGACAAACATATAAAATGTACCGTTTGCATATATCTGAAAGACGTCATTCGGGTCGATTGGTAAAGCCGGTACAGTATCGATCGGGAAAAACAAGTTCACCTGTTCTCCTCTAAGCTCACCTTCAAAATGCCAGCCCTTTGGATCAAGCTTTATTATACCTGAGCCACATGTGTCCATTCCACTACCCGGTACATTAGAAGGTAACCGGACATCGACGTTGGTGCTGATAGGTTCCATGTCTTTGTGAAGCTGCTGCGCTTCATAAAGGGCTTGATCTCTGTACCATGCATGGATAGTTTCAGGAGCGATGCTGCCGGATATGGGGTGTATCATCATCTCACGATCTATCTCTGCGGTATTGCCGCATTCTGTACAATATATCTGACAGCCTTTTGTTTTCAGCTTGAACTCCTGCCCGCATCCCGGACACCAGTAAAGGATATTTTGTAATCCTTCGGCAAGTCGCCTTGTTTTGAATGTTTGAAAGGGCTTATGCGGCGGTAACGCATAGTCTCCACTGAGTCCGGCATCGATAGCATTATTTATTTCGTCAATGGATAATTTTTGCAATTCATCCTGTGAAAACATATTACTAATCGTAATACGTACACGCCCTGTTCTGATTTTATCACGCCAGAAAGGCATACACTTATATGCACCCTCAATATAACAGCTAACAACCGGAATTCCAAGTTTTTTAATAAGCTTACCGGTGGATTTATGTATGCCCGCATAAAATCCGTCGCACTCACAACGTCCCTCCGGGAAAAGCAGGATATTATCACCACGTTTGAGGACTGTTTTAATACCGATAATCGAACGCACATCAGGGTCGAACAGGTTTTTCGGGATGCATCCCATCATTGGGAGCAGTTTGTTGAGAGGTTTAAAAAGAAAATACTTTTGCGCAGTTACGGCATTAAATCTTCTTGGATATAGCGATAACATAACAATCACAAAGTCCATAAACGCCGAATGGTTTGAGAGTACTATAAAAGGACCTTTGGGAGGCGTATAACCGCTACGGTCAACCTTTAGACGAAATAATAGTTTCATCAGCGGAAAAATTAGAATATAAACGATAAAGTAAATTACAGCATTTGGTTTTTTGACTTTCATACTATTTTCCTTGTGATTGTGGCTATGAATAGCTCCTACGGTAAGCGAGAATAGGGCTGGATCTTCGTGCGCTCGCGATGACGCGGGAAAATTGATTTCCTACAATGATGCAAGAACCTCGGCGCTTTTTACGTCATCGCCACTTTCAATCGCTGCAAGAACTTGTGCATGCCTGTCTTTGTTGAGGCGATAGCGTGTGCAAATCAAGCATCCGATCGTCATGAAAACAAGAGGCGCAAAAGCCATTAGCACGATGATAGCCACTTGTGCGGAGTAAGGTTGTGCAGTTACTACTGCAGCACCTTCGCTAATGTCCTGTTCTATGAATCCCGCTAATCCTATAATACCCATAACGATTGCAAGTCCAATAGCCTGAGCGATTTTATTTATGAAGTTTGCTATTCCGGAAAAAGCACCTGCGACACGTGCACCAAACTGCAAGTGACCAACATCTACAACATCTCCGAAGATAGCGTGTGGTATCAAGCCCGGGCCACTTATGCCAAAGCCCATGACAGCTGCTAAGATGTACAGATAAACAGGATTTGAGTCTGGTGGTATGAGTAAAATGACCGGCGCACTTACGATCCAGATGACAGAGCCAAGTATATATACCGCCATTTTGCTGACTTTTTTGATTACCTTCATATATACGGGCAACGCTACTATCTGCATACTAAACATGATTGCTGCACCTATTTCACCGACCATTGTAGTTTCGCCTCTGGCGGTCGCCCCGGCAGAGTAGTAGAAGTTCACGTAGATGAAAAACAAAGCGCTCATAATTGCCATTGTCATTTGGCAGCAAAGGAACAACCATAAATACTGACGAAAAGACTTGACATTAAATGGTCTGAAAAAGTCCTTGATAATAAACGGCTCGGCTTTTTCCGGCGGCGGAATGCCTTCCTTCGCAAAAAAACCGGTTATAGCCACACAGAGCATGAAAAATACACCGAAAACCAGACTCATGACGATGTATCCATCGTTTCCGTCAAACGCACCTACGATTATTCCCGGCACTGCGACACATACGATTGACGAGAATATAGAAAAGCCCAGGCGTACAGTTGTCATGCGAGCGCGTTCAGTGTAATCTTCTGTCATTTCGCTGGATAGGGAAAAATACGGTATCATAACAGTCGTTTGTACTGCGGTGAAAAAAATGTATGACGATAGAACGAGCCAGAATCGTACTGTAGTATCTGGGTTGGTATATGGGTAAAATGCTAAACACAACGATATTACAATAAGGGGAGCGGATATAAGTAATCCTTTTCTACGTGTTCCAAAACGGACACGCATTTTATCTGAAAGAAAACCCATAACAGGATCGGTAACAGCATCAAAAATGCCGACCGACATCATGATCAAGCCTGCCGCCGCTGCCGGCAGACCAACAGCTCTAACCACATAAAGAGGATAAAGAAAGTTTGTTATATTAAACGAGCCTCCGCCAAATATATCGGCTGACGCAAATGCTAAAATTCTACCAAGGGATAATCGTTTTGCTTTTTCCATAATACTCCACTCCGGATAAAGTTCCGTGACAGTTTATCACCTTATTGACTTGAAAACAAGGTAAAGTGTGGTAGAATTACGAAGGAAAGATTCTTCGCTTTACTCAGAATGACTGACTTAATAAAAGAACCAATCAAAGGAGAGAAAAATTACGTGAAAATGTTTGAAGCTGAATTAAAACTGGACAAAAAAATGAAAGCCGTCATGGAGGATTACGGGCGCGAAACCGTAAATCGACGGCATCGTGTACTTTGTAAATGTGAGACAAAAGAAGAAGCGGAACAGATGTTTAAGAAAGTTGCGCTTGTCGGACAGTGGGATATGGATGATTGCTGCATTGAAGTGCGCGACGAAAAAGGGATGGAGATACTGCGGGATACAGATTTAGCGGTTTGTGTTGAGGGCGACAACTTCCTGAAACATGATGATATTCGCGCAGCGTTACTAAGGTAACATCGCCACTAAATATATGGCAACATCATTACCAGATAAAAAGCCAGACAAAGCTGTCCGGCAAAATATATGACTCTGTTCAGCGCCAGGTGAACAAACTTGTCGGTTGAATAAGCCCAAATACCCAAAAACAGGTCAGATATAAAGAAGAACAAACCTCCCAATGAAAGCATAAGAATAAATGTTGCTGGATTTGGCACTGTAAAATACAAAGAAATTGCCTTTGCCGCCATAAACACTACAAAAACGGTATATATGGTTAGCTGGGCTTTTTCCTTGCCCATTTTCCATTTGCCCAGTATCTGGAAACCGAGTAAAATTGCGATAAACATTGCAAAAATGATGAACTCATAAATAGTTACGGGATATATCAGAAAAAAAGATACTATCAGGCATACATGCATAGCACCAAAGAAAAATATGCCAAATCTATATCTTTTCAAATCAGTTTTTATGTACTGCAGGAAAAAATCTGCAGGAACAGCGAATATCAGTCCCAGTGCAAAGATGTAGAAAACGTAGTTATTGAGCTGAATAGCGGCATAAAGGCAGACACCGGCCGCATATGCGGATAGTATCACTTTCAGAGTAGTCGCCGGTTTAAACTTTTCCTGTTTCTCAAGGACACAGTAGTAAGTAAGAAGAGCGGCATACACCGTTACTATAATAGTGATGGCAATCATAGACATAAAAGCACCTCGCTTTCACAAATGTGTAAAATGAACCAAAAACCCTTGCGGGGCAAGAGTTTTGGTTTTTGTGGCGGAGGGTGAGAGATTCGAACTCTCGTGAGGTTGCCCTCAAACGGTTTTCAAGACCGCCGCGTTATGACCACTTCGCTAACCCTCCGTATTCACCTTGAAGGACACTTGTCCGGAAAAGAAAAATTCATGCAACAGTCATTTTAGCTTATTAAGGACAAATAATCAATAGTTTTATCATCCGCCGTACTCGTCGCTGTTGACGAAGTTGACATGGTCATTGTAATTCGTGAAGAAATTATGAGTGCCGTACCTGTTCAATGCATAGAAGAACTCATTGGTACTATCGGGGTATAAAGCTGCGCGAATCGAAGCAATGCCGGGGTTTGCGATCGGTCCCGGAGGTAATCCTTCATTAGCATATGTATTAAACTCATGCTCAAGAAGAGTTGAGAAGGGGATATTAGTTCCCGATATTGCATAATGTATTGTTGCGTCTATTTCGAGTCGCGGAAAGTTGGGACTGTCCAGACGGTTGTATATGACCGCTGCAATACGTGAACGCTCATCATCATCGCCTGCTTCGCGTTCTATAAGCGATGCAATAATAATGATTTCGTGTATGGAATACCCCATATCTTCAGCTCGCTCTACATACTCTTCGGTGAATCTTCTGTTAAACTCGCGGAGCATCCTGATAATCGCCTGCTCAGGTCTTGAATCCATGTAAAAATTATATGTTTCAGGGAATAAGAATCCTTCCAGTCTCAGTCTGTTTCCGAGTGTGCTCCTATCCAGGAAATGGAAGTTAAAATCATGTCTTGTTGCGACTCTCCATAACTCTTCTGCCGAACAAACACCCTCAGCCTCAAGTAAAGAGAATATCTGCGCCAGAGTAAATCCTTCAGGTATCGTAACGGTTGTTTCAACACGTACACCTGCTCTTGCAGTCATACCCTGAACAAGTGCCCGATAATCGTAGTTTTTATTAAGAACATACGAACCTTCTGAGATTTTTTCTTCTGCATTTGAATACTCAGCATAGAGAGCAAACAGGGCTTTATGTCTGATAAGCTCTGCTTCGTAGAGCATATCTGTGATGCCTTCTATTGTGAATCCGGTGGGGACCTGTACGTTAACAAACACATCTTCTGATGCAAATCCTAAAACATCAACAGTGGCGATCCATGCAATCGAAGCAAGAACAATACTGACACATATAATAAAAGTTGCTAAAAGAAGGCCTCCAACGAGTCCGGTTCTTTTCTCGCGTCTAAGACGCAAGGGCTTGTTTTCAGGAACATCCCGATATGCACTTTCAAAGTCAAACTTCATTTTAAAGTTCGGGTTACCAATATCCAAATCCGGATCGACATTGCGATACGTTCTATAGTCATCTTCCGGTATATCATCATGGTATACGACTTCTTGCGGCCTTCTAGATGATTTTTTTGGCTTTGCGGGAAGTATATTTGAGATAAGACCCTTCAAAGAAGACATAATTGGAGTTTTTTTGCTGTAAGCTCTAGTGCCGGGTGCTTTTGTGTCAGAAGGTTCTATGTAAGAAGGTTCTACGTCGGGAGTTTCTATATTGGGAGCTTTAGTTCCGAGAATTTTAACTCCCGGTGATTTGGTGCCGTTGGTTTTTGATCCGAAAACTCTAGTTCCTGTAGTTTTGGCTCCGGTTGGCTTATTTCGAGTTTCAAACCTACTTGTAGTTTGTGGAGTTGATGACACCGAAATGTCCTGCTCCGGCAAGATTGGAGCATGCTTAGAAGGCGTTGGTGCAGAGGGCAAATTACTGTCATCAACGATTTTTAGAGCATCTTCCAGATTCTTTACTACATCGCGGTCGATAGGCATAAGAATGCATGTTCCTTTCGCAGAGTTTGGACACTTTTTAAATATGGCTTAAAACTATATTGACGATTTCCTCGTGAATGTCTTTTTTATCACGTTCATTTCCGTTGATAACACATTTTACCTTGTGCCAACCGAATTGAGTGGCTGCTTGCTTTCCGCTTTCTGCACAGCTTTTAAGGTAAGATATATCGTTTTCATGGATGTCAGCTTCGGTTCCGGTTTCTGTTTGACGATGCAGAAGTCTCTTTGCTGCTAACTCTGCTTCAATGTCCATAAAAACTACCAGGTCAGGTGCCGGCAAACCAATAAGCCCCAACTCGTAATCATACAGCCATTTAAAGAATGTTTCCCGATCTCCGTCTGACACTTTTGAACCTTGATGTAGGGCATTGCTGGTTGTATATCTATCCGTGAGTATTAGCCCTCCGGTTTCGTAATACTCACGCCAGTCCTGAACAAACGAAGCATATCTGTCAACAGCGAAAAACGATGACGCTGCATATGCGTTGACAGAATCCGGGTTATCTCCAAAATCTCCTGCAAGATACATTTTGATAAGTGCTGATGAGGGCTCGTTATATCTTGGAAAAACCAAACGTTTGAACTGACGTTTTTCGCTTAAAAAGCGCTCGCATATCAATTCAAATTGCGTTGACTTTCCGCTCCCGTCGATACCTTCAAAAACTACTAATTTTCCCAATGTCAGTTACTCCTAAGACGATATAAATCTTAAAATGTTCCGGTAGCTACTCTGAAATCAGATTTGTCTGCGGCTAACCCATCCTGCTGCATCAGATTTTCGAGTACGTTAATATCAGAAGCAATATCTATTGCATCAGATTTAAACAGTTGATCCAGTTGTTGCTCAAATCCTGTTGAAAGTGTATCAAGAGTATCTCTTATACGCTTCTTGGTACTAAGTATGTTCTCTCCCTTAACTCCTTGCTTTTCCAAGGTAGCGTAGGAACGTACCATCTTTAAAGTCGTGGGTAAATAATAACTCATGAAACGTTTTATCTGAGGCTGCTTTTCCGGTGATTCTTCGACAATTTTGAATATTTTTTCCGTCAGATCTTCAAGATGGTTGACCTTTTTTGAAATAGACTCATCATTGATAAAAGCGTTGACCTCGCGTAACTCTGCAAGTGCTGCTGCGTATTGATCGGTTGGTGTTACTTCCGTTTCTGGAATAGTGTTATCAGTGCCCATGATTTCCGTTCGCAGCTTATCTGCCGCTTCGGCAGAGAGGACAAGGCACTCCAACTCGTTATCGATGTATGCACCTGAGCCGAGAAAACCGCTATTGATCATGGCTTGCAAATCACGAAGCACCGCCTTTTGTGATAAGCCCGCAACCTGCACTATTGCCTGAATCGGAACAATGTCGCGTGTACCTATAAATGCGTAGTAATTTTTATATCTGCTAAATCTCTTTGCAACAAAGTTACGAGAAAGGAAAGCTGCCAAACCGCTAAGCAACCAAAAAAGCCCAAACCCCAACTCTGTAAATGCCATAGGATTGCCGGAAAGAAACGCTGAAAGAGCTCCTATGCTCATGCTTGCTCCTGCGATAAAGAGGCCTATTGAAAGAATAAACAGTAAAACTGAAACACCTTTTCCGGTCTTTTTATCAAGACGACGGTTACGTTTTGCCTTTTGCTTTTCAATCACACTAGTATTTTCCATGTCTCTATTATTTTTCTTTGCACTGGTGTTTATATTTCTCACGCCTGCATTGCTGCTTCCTTTAGTCTTACGACTACTGAAAACACCAAGCTTCACAAGAAGTAATATCCAACCAGCAGGCGGTATTACAAACATTAAAATAATGATAATGACCCATGATATGATATCACCGGTTTTATCAGCATCATTGAAATTTCCATTGCTGTTACTCATTGTCCCTACTCCTGCGGATAAAACGCTTACCCTATATTCTACCAGATTTTTGTACTATTGTGAAGTATTATGTGGTATACTGGCTTTCCACATCTTTTGGAAAGGGTTATGATACCATGTCAAAAGGAATAATAATCGGAGCATCTTTGGGCAACTGTGTGCATGTTGCCGGTGCAGCACATTTTCTTAGTCTTGCAGAGGATGAAGGGTATGAAGCTGTTTTTCTGGGACCTGCAGTAAGTGTAGAAACAGTGCTGGAGAGCATTAAAAGTAACAAGCCGTCTATGGTTGCTTTAGGATATAGGCTTACACCGGAAAACGGTGTGATAATCGTTCGTGAGCTTATTGAGAAGAGTGCGAGCTTAACACACAAACCGGTATGGGTATTTGGCGGAACTGCTCCGGTTGCGGATAAGGTGCGAGAGCTTGGTTTCTTTGATGTTATTTTTGACGGAAGAGACGATATAGATGACAGCATCACTTTTCTCAGGACAGGGCAAATCCCTGAGAAGAGCAGTGCTGAACTGTTTGCTGCTGATTTGACGGGACGAATGGCGCAGAAAAACCCATACCCGCTTCTGAGACATCATTTTGGGTTGCCGTCATATGATGAAACACTCAAAGGCATTACCGAGATAGCAGAGTCACGTGTTTTGGATATTATTTCTCTTGGCATAGATCAGAACACGCAGCAGTACTTTTTCCGTCCCGAGGATCGCAAACCTGAGATGGATGGTGCAGGTGGTGTGCCTGTGTATGATGCTGAAGGATTTAAACGATTAAAAGAGGCTTCGTTATGCGGAAACTATCCACTTATGCGGTGTTACAGCGGTACCGCTGATGTGCTTCGTTTAGCTGAAGTGCTCAATGAGACGATAGCTAATGCATGGTGTGCTGTTCCGTTGTGTTGGTATAATGAACTGGACGGCAGGGGAGACAGACCAATAAAAACGTCAATGGAGGAAGCACAGGAGCTTATCGCTTTCCACGGAAGAAAAGGCCCCTACGGACCTCAGGGCATACCTGTTGAGTTAAATGAGCCGCACCATTGGGGATTGCGTGATGCGCATGATACGATTTCGGTCGCGGCGTCTTATATTAGTGCATATAATGCAAAGAAGCTCGGGGTTAATGATTATATTTCGCAGTACATGTTTAATATTCCGAACTCGCTGAGTTTTTCGATGGATTTGGCAAAGGTTTTGGCGCAGATCGAACTTACAGAATCGCTTGCAAGCAATGATTTTCGTATTTACAGACAAACCCGTGCAGGGCTTCCGTTCCTCAGTGGTGATGATGCAGTAGCAAAAGGGCAGCTTGCCGCAACTACTGCGCTTCAAATGAATGTCAGACCTCATATCATCCATGTTGTAGGATATAGTGAAGCACTTCACGCTGCTACACCGGATGTAATAATCGAGAGCTGCAAGATCGTCCGTGGCGTTGTGCGTTCTACTCTCTCAGGCAATGCGGAAGCACAGAGTGACCCGCGTGTCAAAGAGCGGCGCGATGAGCTTATTAGCGAGACGAATTACCTTCTTGGTTTTATAAAAGATGAGTACTCTGATGTGAGTGACGATCCGCTTGCTGATGCTGCCGTGTTATCTGACTGCATAAAGCGCGGTATACTTGATGCACCGCATATCGTTAAGGGTGGCGAGTTCAAAGGGACTCTTCAGACACGAGTGAGGGATGGTAAGTGTGTTGCCTGGAACGGCGGGAAAGCGGCAAAACTAAGCTCCGATGAGTTTGTTATGGATGAAAGAACAAGACTTGAGAAGCTAACCGGAAAAACGAGACGAGAGGTAGTTTAGATTATTATGAAAATCAAAAAAATTGCAGTTATAAGTTCGGGGAATGGCGGTCAATCAATGGCAGCGTATTTCTCATATCTGGGATATAGAGTTGCACTCTATGCGAGAGAAGCTGAGCGAGTTGATATGTTTCCAAACTTTAAGTTTGTCATCAGTGGAGCGATAGAAGCAGAAACCGAAGTTGAATTAATTAGCTCTGACATGGAAGCAGTCGTCAAAGATGCTGAGCTGATTATGGTCACAACACCTGCACAGTATCATCCGATCGTAGCACGCGCAATGGCACCGTATCTAGTGGACGGGCAGGCTCTGGTGCTAAACCCGGGCAGAACATTCGGAACTCTCGCCTTTTCAAAGGTTTTGGCAGAGTGCGGAAGTAAAGCCGATATCATGCTTGGAGAAACAGACACCTTTACATTTACTTGTCGTTGCCCTAAGCTGCTCCATCCGCAGATATACAAGATAAAAGACGCTGTGCGCCTGGCTGCTCACGATAATTCATATGCAGAAAAGCTGCTTAGCCTGACACAAGAAGTATTCAGCATGTACAGCTTAGCTGAAAGCACTTTGTATACAGGGTTTTCAAATATAGGAATGATATTCCACCCGATGCCGATCCTAATGAATATTACGCGCGTTGAAGCCAAAGAAGATTTTAAGTTTTATGTCCAGGGCATTTCTCCGCTGGTCGCGGGAATACTTGAAAAGATGGATCTGGAGCGAGTCGCTGTCGCAAATGCTTATGGTGTTACAATACCTTCGGCACGACGCTGGCTGGAAGAATGTTATGGGTCACGCGGCGACTCACTATATGAACAGATTCAAAATACAGAGGCATATAAAACAGTTCTCGCACCGACAGATATCGATACGAGATATATTTTTGAGGATATTCTTACAGGTTGTGTTCCGACTAGTTGTGCGGGAAGAGCGGCAGGAGTGCAAACAGAGGTGCTGGATACGCTGATAAGATGGGCATCAATACTTTATGGAAGAGATTTTAGAGCAGAAGGACGCAACGAGAACTTGATCGATTTTAAAAGCTTTTTGAAATAGACTCACAACTAATAAACCACCGATGGGCAAACAGCCGATCGGTGGTGTTTTTTAGTCATCATCCGGGGGTTCGTTATCCATGTCGTTGGGAGCGGGGATAAAAGTATTCAAGTCTTCATCTCCTGATGGCAGTAAAAGTGGATTGTCATTGATCGGAGGTATAATGTTTGAAGGAAGTGTAGCCGGGAGAGTTATATCCGGAGGTTCGTTATCCGGATCTTCATCATCTGCAGGTTCTTCTTCTGCGGGTGCTGAAACAATCGGCATATCATCCATAAGCCATGGAATTATAAGCTGACCATCAACAACGTATCCTGAGAAGATGAAAAAGAGACTCAGGAATAAAATAACGACCGAAAGTGCAAATGTGATCCCCATTCCTATGATCAGTCTGAGCACACGGCGGTTATTATATGTTTTTGGCACATAACGTCGAGGCATTTGAGCAGTTTATCCTTCCAGAAAATAATAACGCTATGGCATGATGTCATCATCATGCCGTCTTGAAAAATCACTTATCCATGTCATTTAACATCGCTACTCGTCTGCGATGTCTGTCTTCGGTACTAAAGTCGGTATCAAGAAATGTTTTGACTATATCGATTGCTATTTCGGCACTTACAACGCGTCCCCCAAGTGCTAAAACGTTGGCATCATTATGACGACGAGCCATCTCAGCCATAAAGCAGTTGGTACAAACAGCGGCTCTTATACCGGGAGTCTTGTTCGCTGCAATCGATATCCCGATACCTGTGCCACATATGAATATTCCTTTGTCACAAACACCTTTGACGATGGCATCTGCTCCGATAATTGCCATCATGGGATAATCGCAGCTCTCGGGTGTAAAGGTGCCAAGGTCTTTATAATCAGTACCGGTAGATTTCAGATATGCTCTTACATCCTCCATAAGCTCAAATCCACCCTGATCACAAGCAAGAGCGATCATAATGCACAACTCCTCATTACTATTAGAAAGGCCATGTGTTAAACCACTTTACAAAAGTACTATAATACCAAGTTGGCATGTACATACCGGATAATGATGGATAAAAAATCGCAAAAACTACACCGGCAACAGCGGTATATCCGTAAACCATCAGTTTTCCTAATTTTTTCTCTTTCCATCGCTCTGCAATCGTATTGAAAACATGGGCAAGTGCAAGAACGAGGAACAATGTGCTCGGGAAGTAGTGGTATGCGAACAAGATTCGTGTTACTGCGACCCAAGGCAATAGTTGCGTAAGGAAACCTATGAGTATAAATAATGCTTTACCGTCTCGATGCGTAAATACTCGCACTGCCATAACCACCATAGCGAGAAAACCGCCCCACCATATGACAGGATTTCCAAATGCGCCAAATGTTGCGCGAGTATCGCCTACTATCCCGTTTACATACAGGATCGGGTGAGTATTGATAATCCATTGCCACCACTGAGATGAAAACGGATGCTCCGCAACAAGCTGACTATGATATCTGAACATCAAAACTTGATTGCTCCAAACGAGGTTGAAAAAATCTGTACTCCAAAGCATTCCGTCAGTGATCCTCATACCTCTTGCAAGCCCGTACGGGATGTAGGTCAAATAATATATAAAGACCGGAATTATCACAAAAAACAATACGGAATAAAGCAGCGTTTTTGACAGATACTCATCATAATTGCGTTTTCCATGGGAACTGTAGTATGAATTAAGCTGGCAAAGTCGTATGATATAAATTATCAACAGCCCGGCACCGGCATAGAACCCTGTCCACTTTACTGCAAAGCTTAAACCAAAGAAAAGACCTGAGAGCGCTAATGGTGCAAGGCTTTTTTTGAAGTCTGCATCGGGGTCTGTGGTGACATGCCTGTACATGAAGAAAAAAGCAAGTAGGATAAACGTCACAGCATAAGTGTCGATCGTCGCCATGCGAGTTTGCACAAATCGCATAAAGTCAAAACCAAAGAGCAATGCTCCACATATTGCTACCGTTGTTCTGCCGAACATGTTTTTTATAAAGATATACATGATAACAAGCATTAACACACCAAAAAGTGCACCTAGTAAACGCCAGCCAAGCGGAGACATGCCAAAAGTAAGTATAGATAAAGAAATTATTTCCTTGCCTAACGGTGGGTGTGAAATTTCATAAGGGTTAATATTTTCTATATGCTCTACTGCTGTTCTAACAAAGTATATCTCATCAAAGTACATGTTATTCATATGAGTACTGCCGTGAGAGAGAGAGTTTGTGTCCATCATTATTTCAATTTCGCTCGTAACATTGACAACATTTGAATCACCAAGGTTAAAAACAGCCAGACCGGTAAAGACCAAGCTTATAATGATTAGAGGAGCAACATCCCTGTGTTTTAAAGGATATCTGCGATTAAAGAATGTCAAACCTGTCGCACTGACTTCCTTATCTATCCATTCTGCAGAGCCGCGACGCGGTTGTTGTACATTGATGTAATAAATAAAAAATAATAAAAGGAGTAGACCTACCAACGGTGGGAATAATCCCACAAGATTAAAGTTCGGCTGCCAGTTATAGATGTAACCCAGTAAGCTCATAAATATATTTCCCACCTTCAATATAGCAAACACAATAATAGCAGTAATATGGATGAAAGTCAAAAACCTTTTGCTTGACATAGGGGTTATAATAATATGTATTCAACGAAGTTATAATGGTTAAATATGTCATCAAAAGAATCATTTAAAGCAAAGAGGGGTATATCCGATATGGCAAAGGATAAGAATGTAGAGCAAATAACCGATATGGATGTCGATTTTGGTCAATGGTTTACAGACATCGTGATCAAAGCCGGTCTTATCGACTATTCAGGCGTTAAAGGATTCTTTATCATGCGACCGTATGCGTTTGCATTATGGGAGAATATTCAAGCTGTGCTCGACCGCATGTTCAAGGATTTAGGACATGAGAATGTCTCGATGCCGCTTCTTATCCCTGAGAGCTTGCTTCAAAAAGAAAAGGATCATGTTGACGGGTTTGCTCCCGAAGTAGCATGGGTAACGCATGGCGGTTCTGAGGAGCTTGCTGAAAGGCTTTGCATCCGCCCGACATCAGAGGTTTTGTTTTGCGATCACTGGAAAAATGTAGTCAAATCCTGGCGTGATTTGCCTATGCTATATAACCAATGGAACAGCGTTCTGCGCTGGGAAAAATCGACGCGTCCATTCCTTCGCGGCAGAGAGTTTTTATGGCAAGAGGGTCACACTCTTCATGCGACAGCCGAAGAGGCAGAGGTAGAGACACAAAACATGTTGAATGTGTATGCTGAGTTTTGTGAAGAGTATCTTGCAATGCCTGTTGTCAAAGGGAAAAAGACAGATAAAGAGAAGTTTGCGGGTGCTGAGGCGACATATACTGTTGAGTGTATGATGCATGATAAGAAAGCGCTCCAGAGCGGGACATCACATTACTTCGGTGACGGTTTTGCCCGTGCATTTGAGATTCAGTTTTCCGACCGTGAAAACAAACTTGCCTACCCGCATCAAACTTCGTGGGGACTTTCGACACGCATCATAGGTGGGATCATCATGACTCATGGAGATAATAACGGGCTTAATCTACCGCCTCGCATAGCTCCCGTACAAGCGGTAGTTATCCCTGTTGCTGCGCACAAGCCGGGAGTGATTGAGAAGGCGGAGGAGCTGGTAGCACGCCTGAAAGCTGCCGGTGTGCGTGTTAAGATAGACAAGTCCGAGCAAAGCCCGGGCTGGAAGTTTGCTGAGCATGAAATGAAGGGTGTACCGCTGCGTATTGAGATAGGTCCAAAAGATATTGAAAATAACCAATGCGTTGCAGCCAGACGTGATACCGGAGAGAAGCAGTCCATCCCTCTTTCCGATATTGAAAAGCGTGTAGCTGAGTTGCTCGAAGAAATACAAACGAATCTTTATACAAGGGCAAAAGAAAACCTCACCCAAAATACACGTTCCGCAGCGACTCTGGATGAGGTAAAAGCTATTCAAAATGAACACGGTGGATTCATCAATACAATGTGGTGCGGAAGTCTGGAATGTGAAATGAAAATGCGCGATGAAGTTGGTATAACTTCCAGATGCATCCCCTATGAGCAATCACGCGTAGGCGATGTTTGCCCGCTTTGCGAAAAGCCATCAGATACAATGGTCGTCTGGGGAGTAGCATATTAGAATAAGCTAGTAAAAACATACATTATCAAATCGGCAGTATCAAACTGCCGACTTGTTTTGGATTCTAAAAATACTTGAAAATAGAATCCAAATATGATAAAATGTATTTTGAACACTATAAATCTCATTTTTTGGTGGTGAACATATGGGTTATAGAGAGCTGATAAAAATATACTATGAATCAATTGATGCATATCGGGCGATGTATGAGTCTAGATATAGTTCACCGGATACGGTTAAGCTTTCGTTTAAAATCAAGGACAATCAGGCTTTTTTTATACAAAACTCAGAAATGGCGGAAGTTGCTTTCAAGATTCTGAAAGCAGACAAGAATATTTGTGTTCTGTGTGGCGAACTTCCTAGAATAGCAATTGACCAGTTCAAAAGGCGGTGTTTAATTGACGAAATAATGATAACAAATAAAATTGAAGGTGTATATAGCACAAGGCGAGAGATTGCATCAATACTTAGTGAGCTAGAAACTACTGTAAAGGAAAAAAGAAAGAAAAGACGTTTTTGGGGATTAGTTGAACAGTATCTGAAATTATTGTCGAATGAAAGAATATCTTTGCAGACTTGTGAGGAAATCCGAGAACTCTATGACGAACTCGTTTTAGCAGAAGTAATCGAAGAGGACTCGAGCAATGCACCCGACGGAGAATTATTTAGAAAAGACTCAACAAGTGTTTATAATGCAAGCGAAAAGGAGATTCACCGAGGCTCATACCCTGAAGCAGTTATTCGCAAGGAAATGGAAAAAGCGTTGGCTTTACTTAATAACGAAGAAGTATTTTACATTTACCGGATTGCAGCATTTCACTACTTGTTTGGGTACATCCACCCATTTTATGACGGGAATGGTCGTCTTGGGAGGTTTATCGTCAGTGCAATGCTGATTAAAGAGCTTCATCCACTTCTTTCATCTAGGATATCCTACACTATAGCAGAGAATATACGTGATTACTACGATGCATTTGAGACATGTAATGAGCCAAGAAACCTTGGAGATGTCACACCTTTTGTGATAATGATGCTGAACATGATTAAAACATCGATAGAGCAGCTGGAAGAGGCATTGAAAAAAAGGCACACCAGTCTTAACTACTATACAGAGAGCATTAGTAAGCTTCCCGGTGGAAGTAATGGCAGAACTAGAAAAATGTATAGCTTCTTAATACAAGCCGGATTGTTCTCAGAAAGTGGGGTTTCCACAAGAGTATTAGAGTACAACATGAAAAATAGCTATACAACAGTAAAAAAAGAACTGGACTTCATAAGCAGCAACTCATTACTAATTAGGACAAGAGTAGGAAAAGAAAATCTCTATATGATCGATATAGAGAAGCTCGATAAGTATCTACGAGAAATCACAGTAATGTAAAATAAAGAGCGTTTGGATTCCAAAAATGGCTGATATTAGAATCCAAACGCTCTTTTAATGCATACGATGATAATAATTGCGGTAAATAGAACTATCTTTGACTTTGAGGCTACTTATATAGATTACCTTTTAGCATATTCAGACATACAGTGACTTCTTGCATGACGATGTCTGCCCGATAAAAACTAATTGTGACGCCAGCTCCGTCACAATTCGCTTGCCGTATGTAGCACGCTCTCTTCCAAATTAATGCTCTAATCATTATTGTCATATGCTTATATGTTTTAAATCCTGATAAAATACTTGCATTTCCATGTACTGCATTATATAATCCAAACAGGAAACGAAAGTGCCTCGCCCGTGAAAATCTCGGGCGGCAGGCGAGAAGGGTGGCTGCCCTTCCCGCCCTGTATATGTGATCAGACCACATACACAATAGCAAAGCTACACCGTTTGACTATTATATGAGTTTTTGCCTTGCTATGCAAGTAATACTCGTTATGAAATAGTTGGTTGTGTCGCACAAATATGCTGTGTATGTAAGCTGCGCCAAGGCGCAGTTTGGTTGTACACGGCATTTTTCGTTTCCCGGAGCTAACTCGTCGGGGCTTGTGCGCACGCCCCGACGGGAGAAACCTCCGAGTATTTTTTTGCGGAAAGGTATAGAAACAAGGATGATTGAACAAGGATGTAAAGAGTTTGCAAAGCGGTTGGAAAATGTTTGCAAAAAGTATACGAAAAAAACCGCTATAACGTATATGCAAAACGGCAAAACGAAGACATTAATCACATTTGGTAGTATTTTACAGTGCGTACAAAACGCAAAAAACCGATTTGAAAAAGTAGGCTTAAAAAGCGGTGACAGGGTTGCGATTATATCTCCACATTCACCATATGCTGTAATAGCTGGGTTATCTCTAGCATACTCGAATATAACAAGTGTGCTAATTGATGCTGCTCTTCCACCAGAGGAGCTAAACCGTCTGCTCGAATTATCAGACGTCCGCGCTATTTTAACAGTTTCAGACGTATATAAAAGTATTGAAAGAGCCTTAATTGCAGAAATACCAGCTTTTAATATAGCAACCATTGCAGACAATCTTTCTGTTTTTGACGGCTCAACGGCGAGTGTTGAAGAGAAAGCAACAGAAGATCCACATCTAGATGTGATAACGATTTTATACTCTTCCGGCACAACAGCTACAGTCAAAGGAGTAATGATTACCTATTCTGCATTTCTAAAAAGTATCAATATGTTTGTTATTCCATCAGGTATTACAGATAAACGCAGCTTTCTTTACGTATTACCATTTCATCATATGGCTGGTTTTACAGGTGGATTGACTTGTATATTTTCTGGCTGTGATGTTGGAATGATTGAAGATGTAGATGCTCCTAAACTCCAAAGAGGTTTAGCAGAGTATGAGCCATCGATTTTCTCTATCGTACCAAGAGTATATGATGTTATGGCTAAGAAAATGAATGATGCAGTGCATGAAAAAGGAATAATTGTTGCAAGTATTATTAAGTTTTTACTTGCTTTATCAGGCTTTTCAAGAAAGCATCTTAATATTAACATCGGCAGGTATCTTTTCGCCGGTGTTAATAAAAAAGTATTCGGGAAGAATTACTGGGGACTTGGTACAGGTGCTTCATTATGCAGCAAAGCAACTACAAAGTTTTTTCTTAACTTAGGCTTTGAATGGGCTAACTTCTATGCTACGACAGAAACAAATGTACCAACTGTTTCAACTGGAGTATTTGATCGTTATCCGATTGAAGGAGTCGGCAGAGTTGACCGATATGATGATATTCAAATCAAAATCCACGAACCCGACGAAAATAGCATAGGCGAAATTCTTGTGAAAACTTCACTCATTATGAAGGGCTATTTCCGTGACCCCGAGCTTACCGCTGCAGCATTTGATGAAGAAGGGTATTTCAAGACTGGCGATTTAGGGTACATTGACAAGAAAAACAACCTTCATGTTACAGGACGTATTAAAGAAGCAATTATGATGCATACAGGCAAGAAGGTTGCTCCTTCAGATGTTGACAATTTTTATGGCGGTCTTATGGGCGATGCTGTATTTGCTTCCTGCGGTGTTCCAAACAAAAACGGTACATATGATGAAATCCATCTATTTATTGAAAAAGGTGAGCTATCAGATAAAGAGCAACAAGAACTGCATGAACGCATTTTAGACTTATCGGGTCAGACAAGCACATTATATCAACTATCGGGACTGCACTTCATCGATACAATACCAATGACGTCAATCAAAAAAGTTAAGCGTTTTCAATTAAAAGAATACGCTCTTTCAGATTATAATAAAAAATACTGATTTACGGAGTTGACAATTTCCATGCATTATAAAATAGGAACCAATGTTGAAACTACGATCCTTCAAATCGTTTCTTCTCTGGCAAGTAGAGATTCATTAAAGAATATAACTTTAAACAGCAAACTAAAATATGATTTAGGGTTTGACTCCCTGACAACACTTGAAATGTGTGTAGAAATAGAAAGTGCGTTAAAGGTTTCAATAGAAGGGAAACTAGGCAAGATCAAAACCATTGGGGACATAGTTTCCCTTGTTGAAAACAATGAGTCATACTCGCGTGATGTTAAATACAACATAAACGACTACCCGCTTCCGAAAACCGAAAAGCACATACGAAAGCTTAGAAGGCTAATGCGCATTTCCAACTTCATATGGCACTTCAAGGTAAGCGGACTTGAAAACTTGCCGACAGATGATAATTATATACTCTGCCCGAATCATCAAAGCTTGTATGACAGTTTTTGGATTTTTACAGCAATGGGGCATGGACTGATAAATCAACAGAAAATTTGCTGTCTTGCCGCGGAAATGTTTTTACCGTATAATGACATATTGGCAATGGTAGGTGGGATCCCCGTTGAGCGTAATGGGAATACAGTTCCAGCAATGACACGTGCGCTTGAATGTATTAAGGGTGGATACACAATGCTGATATTTCCAGAGGGTACACGTTCTCGAGACGGTAAAATACATGAGTTTAAAGGCGGAGCAGCAAAACTGGCTATCGATGCCGATTTACCGCTCATACCTGTGCGTATTGATGGTGCGTGGGATATTTTTCCTCCTCATAAAAAACGTCCGAAGATCTTCGGCTGGCGAGGACGCTATCCGCTTACTATTTCATTTGGCAAGCCAATATCACCGGAAGGGAGAAGTGTTGACGAGTTAACAACACAGCTCCATACATTTGTATTAAATCTACCGGAGGCGTGATTTTTTGAATCATCTTTTTTTCATGAACAAAGTATCGCTTGGGAATCGCTTTGAAAGATGCTACAAAGAAATTAAAGATATTTGTGAAAAACACTGTTTGCAATATGAAATCATTGCAACGGAGAGTATCAAGGAGCTAGAGCTGGCAACAGATAAATGTAAGCAGTATGAAAATACTGTTTATTATGC